>NHCFC00100__coassemble_1831_pt1 | contig 14701 bp, 15 predicted proteins | sample NHCFC00100__metabat2_low_PE_019 | metagenome-assembled genome bin NHCFC00100
ATTATATCAGATTCCCCAAAGAAAGTACAGAACAAACATTCGATTCCAAGAACTTTCTTCCGCCTTTCTTCGGTATCTCCTCCTTCCATATATTTCGTATCTTTTCAAATAACACAAAAATTTCAAAAAGAATCCAAATAAATCCCTTGACAAATAAATCCCACAGTGCTATCTTAAGAACATAGATGTTAGCACTCCACATCAATGAGTGCTAACAACAAAAAAGAAAGGAGTCTGAGATGCAGTTGGGAAATGAATTAGATGAGAGAAAACGAACCATTCTGAAAGCCATTATCCAAACGTATCTGGAAACAGGAGAGCCGGTGGGCTCCAGGACTATTTCCAAATATACGGATCTGAATCTCAGTTCCGCAACCATCCGCAATGAGATGTCTGATCTGGAGGAGCTGGGATATATCGTACAGCCGTACACGTCAGCAGGGCGGATTCCTTCCGATGCCGGCTATCGTCTGTATGTAGATGAGCTGATGAAGGAAAAGGAAAAAGAAGTTTCCGAGATCAAGGAATTGATGATCGAGAAAACCGATAAGATGGAAAAAGTATTAAAGCAGGTGGTGAAAATCCTTGCTTCCAATACCAATTACGCTACTATGATCACAGGTCCCACCTATCACAGAAACAAACTGAAATTCATACAGCTTTCCAGGGTAGGTGAGATGCAGCTGCTGGCAGTGGTAGTGGCAGAGGGCAACCTGGTGAAAAACCACATCATTGACCTGCAGGAGCCCATGGATGAGGAAACGGTCCTGAAGCTGAATCTGTTGCTGAACACCCAGCTGAATGGTCTTTCCATCGAAGAGATCAACCTGGCGATGATCTCCAGGATCAAGGAGCAGGCAGGAATCCACAGCGCAGTAGTGGGAAGTGTGATCGATGCGGTTGCCAAGGCGATTTCCACTACAGATGAGGAGATGGAGATCTACACCAGCGGCGCCACCAACATTTTCAAATATCCGGAGCTTGCCGATAAGTCCAAAGCCAGCGAACTGATCTCAGCTTTTGAAGAAAAGCAGGAGCTTGCTGAGTTTGTGAAGGAAACCATGGAAATTGCGGACAATGGAGAAAAGAGCACCGGCATCCAGGTATACATCGGAAATGAAAGCCCGGTCAAGACCATGCAGGACTGCAGTGTCGTCACTGCCACCTACGATCTGGGAGGCGGCATGCAGGGAACCATCGGTATCATAGGACCCAAGCGCATGGATTACGAGAATGTAGTAGATAATCTGAAAACGCTGAAAAATCAGCTGGATCACATATTTAAGAAAACATAGAAAGGCGGTAGAAGACCGGTGTCAGAGGAAAAGAAAGACTATAACACAATAGAAGAAGAAACTGTTTCCGGACAGGAGACCGAAGAAATCCTGAAAGAAGACGATGAGAACCTGACAGAGAAAACTGCATGTGAAGAGTGCCAGCCGGAAGAAGCCACAGACGAGGCAGAGGACGGCGCAGAAGAAAAGGGATCAGAGAAAAAAGGATTTTTCGGAAAAAAGAAAAAAGACAAAAAAGATGAAAAAATAGAAGAGCTCACCGATATGGTAAAACGCCAGATGGCAGAGTTCGACAACTTCAGAAAACGTACAGAGAAGGAAAAAGCTTCCATGTACGAGATCGGGGCGCGGGACATTGTAGAAAAGATCCTTCCCATTGTAGACAGCTTTGAAAGAGGTCTTGCAGCAGTGCCGGAAGATGAAAAAGACAGCCCCTTTGCCGATGGAATGGAAAAGATCTACCGGCAGCTGATGACGGCTTTCGAGCAGATGGGAGTAAAAGCCATCGAGGCAGTAGGTCAGGAATTCAATCCTGATTTCCACAATGCGGTTATGCATGTGGAGGATGAGGAAGCCGGAGAAAATATAGTAGTAGAAGAATTCCAGAAGGGCTACACCTACAAGGATCATGTGATCCGCCACAGTATGGTGAAGGTAGCCAATTAGTTCTGCGATATTCGTCTGAAGGGAAAATCCCGGAGGACTTTATCTTATAAATCAGAAAAACCAGTAAATAAATAATAGAAGACAAAATCTTAGGAGGAATTTATCATGGGTAAGATCATAGGTATTGACTTAGGTACAACAAACAGCTGTGTAGCCGTTATGGAAGGCGGACAGCCGGTCGTTATTTCAAACGCAGAAGGCGCAAGGACCACACCGTCTGTTGTAGCTTTTACAAAAGCAGGAGAAAGACTGGTAGGAGAGCCTGCGAAACGTCAGGCAGTTACCAATTCTGACAAGACCATCTCTTCCATTAAGAGACATATGGGTACCGATTACAGAGTAACTATTGACGACAAGAAATATTCTCCTCAGGAAATTTCCGCAATGATCCTTCAGAAGTTAAAAGGAGACGCAGAAAACTATCTGGGAGAAAAAGTAACTGAAGCCGTTATCACCGTACCTGCTTATTTCAATGACGCACAGCGCCAGGCTACCAAAGACGCAGGAAAGATCGCAGGTCTTGACGTAAAACGTATTATCAACGAGCCTACAGCAGCAGCTCTGGCTTACGGACTGGACAATGAGAAAGAACAGAAGATCATGGTATACGATTTAGGCGGCGGTACTTTCGATGTATCCATCATCGAGATCGGCGACGGCGTTATCGAAGTATTATCCACAGCAGGCGACAACCGTCTGGGCGGTGATGACTTCGACCAGAAAGTTGCAGATTACATGATCTCTGAATTCAAGAAAGCAGAAGGCGTAGACTTATCTCAGGATAAGATGGCTATGCAGCGTATCAAAGAAGCAGCAGAAAAAGCAAAGAAAGAACTTTCTTCCGCTACCACAACCAACATCAACCTGCCGTTCATCAGCATGAACGCCAACGGACCTCTGCACTTTGATATGAACCTGACAAGAGCAAAATTCGATGAACTGACACACGATCTGGTAGAGAGAACAGCAGAACCAGTAAAACGCGCATTATCCGATGCCGGATTAGCTGCTTCCGAACTGGGTCAGGTACTGTTAGTAGGCGGTTCCACCCGTGTGCCTGCAGTACAGGATAAAGTAAAACAGCTGACAGGCAAAGAGCCCAGCAAGACCTTAAACCCGGATGAATGCGTTGCTCTGGGCGCAGCAGTACAGGGCGGCAAGCTTGCCGGAGACGCAGGCGCAGGTGATATCCTTCTTCTGGACGTTACTCCGCTGTCTCTGTCCATCGAGACTATGGGCGGCATTGCAACCAGACTGATCGAGAGAAATACAACCATTCCTACCAAGAAGAGCCAGATCTTCTCTACAGCAGCAGACAACCAGACAGCAGTAGATATCAACGTTGTACAGGGTGAGAGACAGTTCGCCAGAGATAATAAATCTCTCGGACAGTTCCGTCTGGACGGAATCCCGCCAGCAAGAAGAGGCGTTCCGCAGATCGAAGTTACCTTCGATATCGATGCCAACGGCATTGTAAACGTATCTGCGAAAGACCTGGGAACAGGAAAAGAACAGCACATCACCATCACAGCAGGCTCCAATATGTCTGACGATGAGATCAACAAAGCAGTAAAAGAAGCGGCAGAATACGAAGCACAGGATAAGAAGCGCAAAGAAGCAGTGGATACAAAGAACGACGCAGACGCTATGGTATTCCAGACAGAAAAAGCCATGGAAGAAGCAGGAGACAAGATCGACGCAAACGATAAGACAGCAGTTGAGGCTGACTTAAACGCACTGAAAGACATTCTTGCAAAATGTGCAAACGCTGATGAGATCACGGACGCACAGGTTGCTGAGATTAAAGCAGGAAAAGAAAAATTAATGCAGAGTGCACAGAAGCTCTTTGCTAAGATGTACGAACAGGCTCAGGCACAGGGCGGCGCACAGGCTGGTCCGAATCCGGGAGCAGGCGCGTCAAACGGCGGAAACGAAGCTTACGGCGACGATGTAGTTGACGGAGATTACAGAGAGGTATAATTCGGAAAGCATACAATACAGGACATGGGATGCCGGACAGGTGTCCCATGTCTGTGTTGCTGTGCATCCGCAGAGGCTGGAAAAGGCAGTCTCTGCAGGCACGCCGATAATTAGAAAGGGATAAGACCAATGGCAGAGAAAAGAGATTATTATGAGGTCCTTGGGGTTGACCGGGGAGCGGATGACAGCGCCATCAAAAGCGCATACCGTAAGCTGGCAAAAAAATATCACCCGGACGTAAATCCGGGAGACAAGGAAGCTGAGAAAAAATTCAAAGAGGCAACAGAAGCCTACAGCGTATTAAGTGATCCCCAAAAGAGACAGCAGTACGACCAGTTCGGCCATGCGGCCTTTGAACAGGGCGGCGGCGGTGCCGGAGGCTATGGCGGCTTCGGTGGTTTTGGCGGCTTCGGCGGCGCGGATATGGGCGATATCTTCGGCGATATTTTCGGCGATCTGTTCGGCGGAGGAAGCACCAGGAGAAGGGCGAGCAACAGTCCCATGAAAGGGGCAAATGTCCATGCCTCTGTGCGCATCACCTTTGAAGAGGCAGTCTTCGGCTGTGAGAAAGAGCTGGAGCTGACGCTGAAGGATACCTGTGAGAAGTGCCACGGAACAGGAGCAAAGCCAGGCACTTCACCGGAAACTTGTCCGAAATGCCACGGCTCAGGTCAGGTCGTCTATACTCAGCAGTCCATGTTCGGAACCATTCAGAATGTCCAGACCTGTCCGGACTGCCAGGGAACCGGAAAGATCATCAAAGAGAAATGCCCGGACTGCCGGGGAACCGGATTCATTGCCAACCGCAAGAAGATCCAGGTATCCATTCCGGCAGGAATCGACAACGGACAGAGCATCCGCATCCGGGAAAAGGGAGAACCGGGCACCAATGGAGGTCCCAGAGGCGATCTGATGGTGGAAGTGATCGTAGCCCGCCATCCGATCTTCCAGAGACAGGATATGAATATCTTCTCCACAGCGCCCATTACTTATGCACAGGCTGCCCTGGGCGGAGAAGTGCGCATCAGCACAGTGGACGGAGATGTGATGTATGATGTGAAACCGGGTACCCAGACAGATACCAAAGTGCGTCTGAAGGGCAAAGGTGTACCTTCCCTGAGAAATAAGAGCATCCGGGGAGATCACTATGTCACACTGGTTGTACAGGTTCCTACCAAGCTGAACGAAGAAGCCAAGGAGGCGCTGCGCAGATTCGATGAGGCGTGCGGCAACGCTCCATCCGGCAGTCATCCGTCCGGCACAGAAAAGAAGAAAAAATTCGGTGAAAAATTAAAAGATATTTTTGAAGGTTAAGAATCTTTCAGGAAACGGTATGCTGTTTCGGCACATTTAAGGGCGGAGGGCATGCCGTTTTTCCGTTTTCCTGTATTGCAATTCTTTTTTCTTTCCCCTATAATAAATATCATGTGTGTATTTTACGTTTACCGGGAGAGGAAAAGCAATGGGCGGTCTGATTGTACTAAAGCAGATGATTATGATCTTTATCCTGATTCTGACAGGATTTGTCATGTACCAAAAGAAACTGATCTCCGGATATGCGGCAAAGGATCTGTCTGCGCTGGTGGTCAACATCTGTTCCCCGGGACTGATCATTGTCAGCATGTTCAACGATCTGTCGGCAGTATCCCGCGCCAGTGTAGAACTGGTGGGGATCATCGCGGTTGTGTTCTTTTTCCTGCTGATCGCCATGGGGTATCTTCTGGTAAAACTGCTGCGGATCCCGCCCCAGGACAAAGATTCCTATGTATTGATGACCGTATTCGGAAACCTGGGCTTTATCGGGATCCCGGTGGCTACTGCCATCATCGGACCGGAATCTGTGGTCTATGTGATTGTATTTAACTTTTTCTTTAATGTATTTATTTTTACCTTCGGAGTTATGGTACTCAAAGGAGGCGGGCAGGGGAGCAGGACCACCTGGAAGGATATTTTAAGCCCTGGTCTCATTGCCTGCGTGATCGCTTTTCTGATCTATTGGTTTGACCTGCATCCGCCCAAAAGCGTGGAAACCCTTGCCGGATATTATGGAAATGCCTGTACCCTGCTTTCCATGATCGTGATCGGGATCTCACTGGCAGACATGAAAGTGAAAAAGGTGCTGGGAAACAGAAAGCTGCTGCTGTTTGTGGCAGTTCGCTTCGTACTCTTTCCCATTGTGCTGGCGCTGGTGTTAAAGCCGCTTTTGCCGGACTTTATCATGCGGGCGACCATCGTGCTCATGGCAGCGCTTCCGGTAGGGAATTTCCCGGCAATGCTTTCTGAGCAGTACGGCAGGGATTCCAGGACCATTGCAGAAGGCATTATTGTAACTACCCTGCTTTCCGTGGCGACCATTACCCTTACGTTTTTCTTTGTATGACAGGGGGGCAGGCGGCTGTCTGCGAAGGCACATGGAAACAGGAGACAGCGGTTTATGAGCAGAAAGGCAAAGAGACCGCGGCAAAAAGAGAAACAGGAGTTTATGTATTATGAAATGGAAAAAATTCAGGATAAAGACAACAACAGAGGCAGAAGACATCATTATCAGTACGCTGTATGATATCGGATTGGAAGGGGCGCAGATCGAGGACAATGTACCTTTGACCGCCATGGAAAAGGAGCAGATGTTTGTAGACATCCTGCCTCAGATGCAGGAGGATGACGGAACTGCTTATTTAAGCTTTTTCGTGGAAGAGACCGAAGACGGAGCTTTGCTGAAGGACGGAGAAAAAACCGATGAGGAAGCCATTCTTTCCCAGGTAAAGGCAGAGCTTGACAGTCTGCGGGATTTCCTGGAGATCGGAGAAGGCAGCATCACGGTAGACGAGACCGAGGATATTGACTGGATCAACAACTGGAAGCAGTATTTTAAGCAGTTCTATGTAGACGACATCCTGATCATCCCTTCCTGGGAGGAAGTAAAGGAAGAGGATCAGGGCAGGATGATCATCCACATCGATCCGGGCACGGCTTTCGGCACCGGTATGCATGAGACTACCCAGCTGTGCATCCGCCAGCTGAAAAAATATGTGAAGGAAGATACAGAACTTCTGGATGTGGGCACAGGAAGCGGGATCCTCTCCTTTGTAGCCTTAAAGCTGGGCGCAAAGCACGCGGTGGGCACGGACCTGGATCCCTGTGCGGTTCCGGCAGTGGAAGAGAATAAAGAAGCCAATCAGATTCCCACAGAAAAGTTTGATATGATGATCGGAAATATCATCGATGATCCGGCGATCCAGGAGGCGGTGGGATATGAGAAGTACGACCTGGTAGTGGCAAACATCCTTGCCGATGTGCTGGTTCCCCTGACTCCGGTCATCCTGAACCAGATGAAAAAAGGCGGTATTTATATTACATCCGGAATCATTGAGGACAAAGAAGAAACTGTAGTGAACGCAGTCGAGAAAGCAGGGCTTGAAGTGCTGGAGGTAACCCATCAGGGAGAATGGGTTTCTGTGACTGCCAGAAAGAACTGAGGAACTGCCATGTATCGTTTTTTTGTAGAGCCTTCCCAGATCGGGGAGGAGGAAATCCGGATCTGCGGCAGTGATGTGAACCACATCAAAAATGTGCTGCGCATGAAACAGGGAGAGGAAATCCTCATCAGCAGCGGTGAAAATCTGGAGTATACCTGTTATATCCAGGAAATGCAGGAAGAGGAAGTCACTGCCCATATTATGTATGTGCAGGAGGCTGGCTATGAGCTGCCCTCCAGGATCTTCCTTTTCCAGGGACTTCCCAAAGGCGATAAAATGGAGCTGATCATCCAGAAAGCAGTGGAGCTGGGTGTCCACCAGATCATCCCGGTGGCATCCAGGCGCTCCGTGGTAAAGCTGGACAAGAAAAAAGAAGAAAAGAAAATCGTCCGCTGGCAGGCGATCGCCGAAAGCGCGGCAAAGCAGTCCAAGCGCATGTATGTACCCCAGGTCGCCGGCGTCATGAGCTTTGGGGAGGCGGTCCAATACGCCGGGAAACTGGATGTGGTCCTGATGCCCTACGAGCTGGCGAAAGGAATGAAAGAGACAAAAGAGATCATCAGAGGAATCCAGAAGGGACAGTCTGTAGGAATTTTCATCGGACCGGAAGGCGGCTTTGAAGAGGAAGAAGTCCGTCAGGCAGTGTCTTTGGCAGGGGCTCGCCCCATCACCCTGGGAAAGCGGATCCTGCGCACAGAGACGGCAGGGCTTACGGTACTGTCCATCCTGATGTTTGAACTGGAGGAATAAAGAAAATGGAAGCATATCTGGATAATTCTGCCACTACCCGGTGCTATGAGGAGGTCCGGGACCTTGTGGTAAAGACCATGATGGAGGATTACGGAAATCCTTCTGCCATGCATTTAAAAGGCGTGGAGGCAGAAAAGTATGTCAAAGAGGCGGCAAAGAAGATCGCCGCTACCCTGAAGGTACAGGAAAAGGAGATTTACTTTACTTCCGGAGGAACGGAAGGAGACAACTGGGCGCTGCTGGGAACCGCTATGGCAAAGCAAAGACAGGGAAAACATATCATCACCACAGTCTTTGAACATTCCGCAGTTTCCGCGCCCCTTGCCTGGCTGGAAGAGCAGGGCTATGAGATCACCAGGATCCCGGTGGATGAGGAGGGAAACCTTTCTCTGGAACAGTTAAGAGAGGCTGTGCGAAAGGATACCATTTTAGTATCCACCATGTATGTGAACAATGAAATGGGAGCAGTCGTTCCGGTGGAAGAAATCGGAAAAATTGTCAAAGAGAAAAATCCCGCAGCCCTTTATCATGTAGATGCTATCCAGGCATACGGCAAATACAGGATCTATCCCAAGAGAATGGGCATTGACCTGCTGGCAGTCAGCGGTCATAAGATCCACGGACCCAAAGGCGTCGGATTTTTATACATCAGTGAAAAAGCCAAGATCCGTCCCCTGATCCTGGGAGGAGGACAGCAGGGCGGCATGCGTTCCGGCACAGACAACGTACCGGGGATCGCAGGACTGGGCGCTGCGGCAGAGAGGATTTACAGAGATCTGGAAGCCAATACGGAGCAGATGCGTAAGCTGAAGCTGTATTTTGCCCAGGAATTAGGAAAAATAGAAAATGTAAAGATCAACGGACCCAAACCGGAGCAGGGAGCGCCGCACATATTAAATGTAAGCTTTCTGGGCGTACGCAGCGAAGTGCTCCTGCACACCCTGGAAGAAATGGGAATCTACGTATCTGCAGGAAGCGCCTGCTCCAGCCATAAGCGGACCGGCAGCTCTACCATGGCAGCCCTGGGACTTTCCCCGGAACAAAAGGAATCGGCAGTGCGGTTCAGCTTTAGTGAATTTACTTCCAAAGAGGAGCTGGACTATACCCTGGAGGCACTGAAAAAGGTACTGCCCATGCTCCGCAGATATGCGCGGAAATAGAGGAAGAGAAAGGAAAATCTATGTATAAAGCATTTTTGATCAAATACGCGGAGATTGCCATTAAAGGCAAGAACCGCTATATCTTTGAAGACGCCCTGGTAGACCAGATCAAATACCAGCTGCGGGACGTAGAAGGTACTTTTAAGATCGTAAAAGAGATGGGGCGGATTTTTGTTTATGCCCAGAGCGAATTTGACTATGAAGAGACCATAGAAGCACTGAAAAGAGTCTTTGGCATCTATGGCATCTGTCCTGCCATTGTCCTGGAGGATGAGGGTTTTGAAGCACTTTCAAAAGAAGTGGCAGAGTATGTGAAGAACGTTTACGGAGACCGGAAGCTGACCTTCAAGGTCAACACCAGAAGAAATAAAAAGAGCTATCCCATGCAGTCCATGGAAGTCAGCAGCGCCTTAGGCGGCGTGATCTTGGACGCCTGCCCCAATATGAAGGTGGACGTACACCATCCGGATGTGTTTGTCAATGTGGAGATCCGCAATAAGATCTATCTCTATTCGGAAAACATCCCCGGACCGGGAGGTATGCCCCTGGGAACCAACGGAAGCGCTATGCTGCTGCTTTCCGGCGGCATTGACAGCCCGGTGGCAGGCTATATGATCGCCAAAAGAGGCGTGAAGATCGACGCGGTATATTTCCATGCGCCGCCCTATACCAGCGAAAGGGCAAAGCAGAAGGTGGTGGACCTTGCCAGGCTGGTTGCACGCTACAGTGGTCCCATCCGCCTGCATGTGGTAAACTTTACGGATATCCAGCTTTATATTTATGATAAATGTCCTCATGAGGAGCTGACCATTATCATGCGGCGCTATATGATGAAGATCGCGGAGCAGTTTGCAAAAGCAGACGGCTGCATGGCTCTGGTCACAGGAGAGAGCATCGGACAGGTGGCAAGCCAGACCATCCACAGCCTGGCAGCTACCAATGAAGTCTGCACCATGCCGGTGTTCCGTCCGGTCATTGGGTTTGATAAGCAGGAGATCGTAGATGTGGCAAATAAGATCAATACTTATGAAACTTCCATTCTGCCTTATGAGGACTGCTGCACCATCTTTGTGGCAAAGCATCCGGTGACCAAGCCCAATATCGAGATCATCCGGCGTTCAGAGCAAAAGCTGCAGGAGAAGATCGAAGATATGGTAAAAGAAGCGGTTGACACAGCAGAAACGATTTTATGCCAGTAAAAAACAGGGGACGGCAGACAGGCTGTCCCCTGCAGAAAAAAAGAACCGCCGCTCGCTGCGGCAGTCCTCTTGAGGTATAAGATACACGATTATGCTAAGTATGGTTTTAATACTTCCAGAATTTCGTCTAAAGCTGCGTCTGTTGCATGAATGTTTAAGTCGATCGGTTTAGATAAATCTAAGGAAAAGATACCCATAATGGATTTAGCGTCGATGACGTATCTTCCTGATACCAGGTCAAAATCATAATCAAACTTTGTGATCTCATTTACAAAAGATTTAACTTTGTCAATGGAATTCAGTGAAATTTTTACTGTTTTCATTGGAAAAATCCTCCCTTACTTGTTTTAAGTTATTTGCTTTCTACAAGGATAATGTTACCTTTATTGGCACAAAAAGTCAATATGAAAAAGGGAAAAATAAAATACAAAGAAACACAGGACTATTCGTCAAAACGCTTAACATAAAAAATAAAAGGAAGAAAAATATATGAAAAAAAGAGTAGCATTGCATAATTTGGGCTGCAAAGTAAATGCTTATGAACTGGAAGCCATGCAGGAAATGCTGGCAGGAGCAGGCTATGAGATCGTGCCTTTCGCGCCCGGCGCAGATGTCTATATCATCAATACCTGTACAGTGACGAACATTGCGGACCGCAAATCCAGACAGATGCTCCATAAGGCGAGAAAGATGAATCCGGATGCAGTGGTCATTGCCGCAGGCTGCTATGTACAGGCACAAAAAGACATGGGGAACGTGGATGACGCCATTGATATCGTGCTGGGAAATAACAGGAAGCAAGATCTGCTGTTCATCCTGGAGAACTACAGAAAAGACCAGGGACAGGCAAAGGATGTGCTGGACCTGGATGCGCCGGTGGAGTATGAAAGCCTGAAGCTGTCCTCTACAGGAGAGCATACACGGGCATATCTGAAAGTACAGGACGGCTGCAACCAGTTCTGCAGTTACTGCATTATTCCCTATGTCAGAGGCAGGGTGCGCAGCAGGAAAAAAGAAGAAATCCTGGAAGAGGTAGTGAGGCTTACCGATAATGGCTACCAGGAATTTGTCCTCACAGGTATCCATTTAAGTTCCTACGGCATAGACTGCGGAGAGTCTCTGCTCTCCCTGATCCAGGCAGTCCATCAGATAGAAGGAGTCAGGAGGATCCGTCTGGGCTCCCTGGAACCCCGCATTATCACAGAAGAATTTGCAGAAGCCCTCAGCAGGATGCCGAAGATCTGCCCCCACTTTCATCTTTCCCTGCAGAGCGGCTGCGATGAAACCTTAAAGAGAATGAACCGCAGATACACAGCCGGGGAATATCTGGAGGGCTGCCGGATCCTGCGCCGTTATTTCCAGGATCCTGCCCTGACCACAGACGTGATCGTGGGATTTCCCCAGGAGACAGAGGAAGAGTTCGAGGCATCCAGAAAGATGATCGAGACCGCGGATTTCTATGAAACCCATATTTTCAAATATTCCAGAAGAAAAGGTACCAGAGCGGACCGCATGGAAGGGCAGGTACCGGAGCAGGTGAAGGCAGAAAGAAGCCGCGTGCTCATAGCAATGGGAAAGGAACACAAACAGCGGTATATGGAAAAATTTCTGGGGCAGGAGGTGGAGATCCTCTTTGAGGAGACTGCCGAAATCGGCGGGGAAACCTGGTGGATCGGACATACCAGAGAGTATTTAAAGGCTGCTGCAAAGTCGGAAAAAAATCTGGAAAATCAGATAAAAAGGGGAATTGTAGGAGGTTTTGCCGAAGAGGGCGTTTTTATTTGCGCAATATAACGGTTGAATTTCCAAACGAGATATATTAGAATAGTATCATAGTTGCAGAGGTATACTCATTTAGAAAATCCCCGGCAGACGCCGGTGCAGCACAAAGAACAAAAAGAAAGAATTTATAGATAAGGGCGTGAAACAGCATGGCAAATTTAGAAAATACACAGTATTTTAAAGTAAAAACAGACCCGGAAGTACGTGTAAAGGAAGTCCTGGATCTGGTGTATAACGCAATGACAGAAAAGGGTTACAACCCGGTGAATCAGATCGTAGGGTATATCATGTCAGGAGATCCTACGTACATTACCAGCCATAAAGGTGCCAGAAGCACGATTATGAAAGTAGAGAGAGATGAGCTGGTGGAGGAACTCCTGAAAGAGTATATTAAGCACAAATCCTGGAAACGTGACTGAGCCTATGAGGATCATGGGGCTTGATTATGGTTCTAAGACCATAGGGGTTGCTGTCAGCGATCCTCTGGGCATTACTGCCCAGGGGGTTGAGATCATCCGCAGAGAGGAAGAGAATAAACTGCGGAAATCGCTTCGCAGGGTGGAGGAACTGGTAAAGGAATACGAAGTAGAGGAAATAGTGCTGGGATTTCCTAAGAATATGAACAATACGGTCGGAGAGCGGGCTGAGAAATCTCTGCAGCTGAAAGAGATGCTGGAACGCAGGCTGGGGCTGCCCGTTGTGATGTGGGATGAAAGGCTGACCACTGTGGAGGCAAACCGTACACTGATGGAATCCGGTGTACGCAGAGAAAACAGAAGTAAATATGTGGATATGATAGCCGCTGTATTTATCCTGCAGGGCTATTTAGATGCAAAAGCAAACCCGGGCACAGTTTGAATTCTGCCTGAACCGGACGGCAGTTCGGGAGAACGCAGGCGTGTGTCCGGGTTCTGTGTATGCCTGAAAAAATGAAGAAGAAAGGACGAAACTATGGAAACAGTAATTTTTGACGGAGAAGACGGAACAGAATTAGAATTCGGGATTCTGGAACAGACAAGAGTAGGAGGCGTCAACTACCTTCTGGTGATCGACCCGGAAGAAAATGACGAAGAGAACGGAAGCGCGGCATATATTTTAAAAGACATTTCTGAGGACGGCGACGAAGAGGGCTGCTATGTATTCGTGGAAGACGACACAGAATACGACGCGGTTTACAAGGTCTTCGCTGCCATGCTGGACGATATTGATTTTGAATAGGAACGTGTATGGATAATTGGAGGAAGAAAATTGAAAAAAAATAATAGCGGAAAATTGAAGATCATTCCATTGGGCGGACTGGAACAGATTGGAATGAATATTACAGCTTTTGAGTATGAGGACAGTATTGTCGTAGTGGATTGCGGACTTTCTTTCCCGGAGGACGATATGCTGGGAATTGATCTGGTAATCCCCGATATCACTTATTTAAAGGACAATATTGACAAAGTCAAAGGCTTTGTGATCACCCACGGACATGAAGACCACATCGGCGCGCTGCCGTATGTGTTAAAAGAGATCAATGTGCCCGTTTATGCCACCAAGCTGACGGTAGGGCTTATTGACAATAAATTAAAAGAGCATAATCTGTTAAGAAACACGAAGAGAAAAGTCATCAAACACGGACAGTCCATTAACCTGGGCTGCTTTCGGATCGAATTTATCAAGACCAACCACAGCATCCAGGATGCATCTGCCCTGGCGATCTATTCTCCGGCAGGAACCGTGATCCACACAGGAGACTTTAAAGTGGATTACACACCGGTATTCGGCGATGCCATTGATCTGCAGCGGTTTGCGGAGATCGGCAGGAAGGGCGTGCTGGCACTGATGTGCGACAGTACCAACGCGGAAAGAAAAGGCTTTACCATGTCGGAACGGACCGTGGGAAAAACCTTTGACAATATATTTTCAGAACACAGAAACACCAGGATTATCATTGCTACCTTTGCCTCCAATGTGGACCGTGTACAGCAGATCATCAACTCTGCTTACAAATACGGCAGAAAAGTGGCAGTGGAAGGCAGGAGTATGGTCAATGTCATCGGTACGGCAGCAGAGCTTGGCTATCTGCAGATTCCGGATAAGACGCTGATAGAGATCGACCAGATCCGGAATTACCCGGATGACAAGGTGGTGCTGATCACCACAGGAAGCCAGGGAGAATCCATGGCAGCCCTGTCCCGTATGGCAGCAAATATCCACAAAAAAGTCACCATCAAGCCGAACGATACCATTATTTTCAGCTCCAATCCCATTCCGGGAAATGAAAAGGCAGTCTCTAAGGTCATCAACGAGCTGAGCCGCAAGGGCGCCGACGTCATTTTCCAGGATGCCCATGTGTCCGGACATGCCTGCCAGGAAGAGATCAAGCTGATCTACTCTCTGGTAAAACC
>NHCFC00100__coassemble_1848_pt1 | contig 14477 bp, 10 predicted proteins | sample NHCFC00100__metabat2_low_PE_019 | metagenome-assembled genome bin NHCFC00100
TTGTCCATAAGTCCGATCTGATTTCCGTCTGAATCGGTCATGGATTCTCCCTGGTCGAGAAAAGATACATAAGTAACTCCGGGGATCTGTGTAAAGGATTTCACAAGCCCTGCACGTACCAGGATTTCTCTGGTATTTTTCATTTTCTTATACCCTTCGTTAAAATTCAGGGTTACTGTCTGCCCTTTGTATGTGCAGCCGAGGATCTCCACTCCCTGGGGAAGCAGTCTTAAATGGATCTCGGAATCCTCTTCCTCCTGTGTCAGCCGGCAGACTTCCTCCACCATGGCTTCCGTAGTTCTTTCTGTAGGTTCATATCCTTCTGTTTCCAGGGAGGACTCTGCCAGAGAAAGGTAATAAAGGCTGTATTCTGTTTTCTCCTCTGTCTCCTCCCTGCTGCAGCCTGCCCCGGCAGTCCCTATGCAAAAGGCAAGGAAAAGAACCGCAAGTTTTCTCACACTTTTCATTCTTACCTCCTAGGCGATGTAATTCAGAGGGATGCGCACGGAAAACGTGGTTCCCTTATGTTCCTCGCTTCTGACCTTGATGGCTCCTCTGTGCATGACAATGGCGCTTCTGGTGATCGCCAGTCCAAGTCCGGTTCCTCCGATCTCCCTGGAATGGGATTTATCCACACGGTAAAACCTTTCAAAGATCCGGTCGATAGCTTCTTCGGGAATGCCGATGCCGGAGTCTGCCACAGTCACATAGAAATACTTATGGTCTGCATTCAGCGTCACATGGACCCAGCCGTCCTCCACATTATACTTGATCCCATTCTCCATCAGGTTTGACAGAGCAAGGCTGAGCTTCACTTCATCCACCTCTGCCACCACAGGGCGGTAGCTTTCCAGCACCAGTTCCACACCTTTTTTATCCGCAATGGGCTTAAGTCTCTTTAAAATACTCTCCAGCAGATCATTGACACTGACCTTTTCGATATTTAAATTGGAGGCTTTCTTATCCATCTTGACCAGGGAAAGCAGATCTGTGATGATCTTATTTTCCCTGTCGATCTCTACTACAATATCCTCCATAAATTCCTTGTACAGCTCTACAGGCACATTTTCCTGCCCATTAAGAGAGTCCGCCAGAACCTTGATGGAGGTCATGGGCGTTTTCAGCTCATGAGAGACATTGGAGACAAATTCCTGGCGGGAATCATCCAGCGTTTTCATCTTCGCCAGCATTTTGTTAAATACATTACAGATCAGCTCCGTCTCGGTATAATCGGATATGGAAATCTCATCATCCAGATAGCCGTCTGTCAGCTCCTCGATCGCTTTGCTGACCTTAGAGAAAGGCCTCACCAAAATTCCGGAGATCACATACCCCAGCACAATGACCAGGATACAAACTGCAGCCATCAGCAGATTTCCCCGGGTCTCCAGCATATCCACACTGTCCGCGATCTCTCCCGTAGAAGTACTCACCAGCATGACGCCGTCCACCTGACCGGTTTCCTTATTGGTAAGCGCAATAGTCTGTTCAATATAGGAATTTTTGCGGTCATAATTATTTGCAGGAATTCCGTCAAAGCATTCGATCACTTCCTTGGAAAGTGCATATTTCCCTTCATCAATATCGTAAGTATCCTTGACAATCTTGCCGTTGCGATTGATCACAAGGATCCTACCGTTATAGATGGAGGCCAGGATCGTCATTTCTCCGTTGATCACTTCCGATGCCTGGTTTGTCAGATAGTTTTCCTTCATCAGCTGATTCCCCAGAATATCACATTGATTCCTCACATTGTAATATCTCAGGGAAACCGCTCTGTTCTCATAGCTGCTTACAATGACGTTTTTCACGATCAGACACGGAATGATCCCTATAATGAACAAAATGATCATGATACGGAATTTGAGACTTTTGAAAAAAGATTTTCTAAATGCTACTCTCATGTTTCCATTCCCCTTTGCACCGGTCTCTTATCCCTGGAAATAATAACCGATCCCCCATTTGGTGTGTACGTATTTCGGGTCGCTGGGAACCGTCTCGATCTTCTCTCTCAAGCGCCGGATATGTACATCCACGGTACGGACGTCTCCCGGATACTCATAGCCCCAGACAAGATTCAGAAGATTTTCTCTGCTGTAAACTTTATTGGGATTTTTCGCAAGGAGCTCCAGCACGTCAAATTCTTTGGCTGTCAGATTGATCTCTTTGCCTGCGATGAAGACTCTTCTGCCTTCGCAGTCCAGCTTCAGGTCGCCGCTGACCAGAACCTTTTCGGGAGCCTCCTTTTTCTCTTCCTGTCTTGCCCTGCGCATGATGGCTTTGATGCGCGCCTTAACTTCCATGATATTGAAAGGTTTTGTAATATAGTCGTCTGCCCCGTATTCAAAGCCCATGATCTTATCCATATCTTCCCCTTTGGCGGTAAGCATGATGATCGGTACTTTAGAAAATTCCCGGATCTGCTGGCACACTTCCAGACCGCTCAGTTTCGGAAGCATCAGGTCCAGGAGAATGATATCATATTCTTTGCTCTTTGCCATCTCCAGCGCCTCTTCTCCGTCATAAGCACACTCTACCTCCATGCCTTCCTGCTCAAGGCTGAACCGGATCCCTTTTACAATCAGCTTCTCATCGTCTACTACCAGCACTCTTTTTCCCATGATCTTTCTCCTTATTTTACTGTGATATAATCTTCTATTTTTTCAAAGGTTTTCCCTTTAATCCCGGATACATTCTGGATTTCTTCAATACTGCCAAAGCCGCCCGTCTCTTCCCGGTAGGCTATGATCGCCTCTGCCCTGGTCTCACCGATGCCCGGCAGCGTCTGCAGCTCCTGACTGTCGGCGGTATTAAGATTTACCTTCTTTGCAGCTTCCTCCCCGGCACTCTGGCTTTCCTGCGTCTGTGCCGGCTGGCGGATTCCCTGATCCTTCATCTGACTGGTTTCTTCTTTGGTGTACACCTGGATCTTCTCTCCGTCGCCCACCTCAGCTGCCTGATTGAGCCACTGGCTGTCGGCAGCCTCCGAAAAACCGCCTGCTGCCTGGATCGCTTCAAAGACCCTGGCGCCCTTTAAAAGCCGGTAAACTCCCGGACTGTTCACAGCACCGCACACATCCACCCAGATCTGTTCTTCTTCCTGTGTCCCGTTCGCTGCATCCTCTCCTGCCTGCTGGGTTTCTTCCTTCCCCGGACCGCTCTCCGCCTCCAGGGAATCAGAGGTCTGGGACGGACTTTCTGGATTCTCCTGGACCGTTTCCTCACCGGAGATCATGTCCTGTCCGATCACAAGCTCCTGCCCGCTTTCTTTACAGGATGCCGCAAGGCAAAGCAGCATTGCTCCAAACACACAAAAAAACATTTTTCTCATTGCGCACACTCCTTCCTGCGCGGACAGCACAGAGATCTTATGTGTACAACTGACTCTATTGTAACGAATTTGTCTCTTCTTTACAATAGGCATTCCCCAGGAAATTGCGAAAAAGAATCCCTCTGCCCCACTGCTTTTCTCTATTAAAATTGTATCTGGAATTTTCCGGAAAGAACTCTCCGGCAGAGTTTGAAAACTGCTGTCAGACGCAGATGCGCCTGACAGCCTGTCTTTGAAATGTAGATTCAGTATAACACTGACTTAAGAAAAATACAAGAAAAATATCGGCAGCGCCTTTCCTTCCCTGAATGAATTATTATAAAAGCGCCTGTTCTGCAGTCTTTTGGAGCTCTCCTGTATGGATCCAGTCTCTGGTCCATTCCAGCCAGGGATACAGATAGAAATCCTTCTCCATGACCGGGACCTTCTCACCCATAGCGTCATAGACTGCCGCGGTTCCTTTGCCTCTTTTCAGGCTGCTGTCAAAAAACTGCTGTGCCTGGTAAGCAGAAAAAACTTCCACAGCCAGGATATATTCCAGGCAGCGCGCCGCCTCATTTGCTTTCACCGCCGCATTGTAACCCATGGAGACATAATCTTCCTGTCCTGCGCTGGTGGACACGCTGTCTGCCGTTGCGGGAACTGCCAGCATGCGCATCCGGTTCAGAATGCCTGCCTGGGCATACTGAGGGATCATCAAACCGGAATTCAGACCGGGATCCTTTACCAGAAACCAGGGCAGTCCGGACAGATTTTTATCCAGAAATCTGGCGTTTCTGCGCTCTGACATCTTTCCCAGATTGGCAGCTGCTATGCACAGGGCATCCATCTGCATGCCCACATAGGAAGCATCCGGATTGCCGTTGGAATACACATCCGGTTCTTCCGGGGTACCAAAGATCACCGGGTTGTCTGCGCAGGAATTGATCTCACATTCCACCACTTCCCTGGCATCTGCGATAACCCGCTTGGCAGCTCCATGGAGCTGGGGGATGCAGCGAAGGGAAAGAGCGTCCTGCAGGTGGGAATCTTTTGCCTGTTCCATCAGCTGGGAACCCTGCAGCAGGCTGTACAGATGCTGCGCGGTACTGCAAAGCTCCTTCTGAGGTCTGCACCCGGTTACATGGGGATCGTAAGCCCGCAGCAGACCGCCCAGCCCTTCCAGGGACATGGCTGCCGCCACATCTGCCGCCTCTGTCGCCTGCTCCATACGGTAGACTGCCAGGGCGCTCAGAGCTGTAGGAGAGGTGGTTCCGTTTATCAGCGCTAGCCCCTCTTTATAGCTTAACGTAATAGGTTCGATCCCTGCTTTCTCCAGTGCTTCCTTTGCCGGAAGAAGCTCTCCCTGATACCAGGCTTTCCCTTCTCCGATCAGCACTGCCGCAATATGGGCTTCCGCGCAGAGATAGCCCACAGAACCTTCCTTGGGTACATAAGGGATCAGGTTCTTGTTCAAAAACTGGCGGTACCGCTCCAAAAGTTCTAAGCGAACGCCGCTTCTGCCCTGTCCCAGACTCTGCAGCACCATCAGCATTACGGCTCTTACTTCCTGCTCTTCCATGGGTTCTCCCACAGAAACGGCATGGGTGAGAATGATGTTTTTCTGGAGGAGTTCTGCCTGATCCTTCTGGATAAATTCCGTAACCAGCGCTCCAAAACCTGTGGTGGTGCCGTAGACCGGTTCCTGTCTGTCTACACAGGCTTCCAGGATTCTCCTGGAGTTTTCCACTCTGTTTTTGTATTCTTCAGAAAATTCTACCTGACTGCCATAGACTGCTGCCTGAATGAATTCCTCCAATCCCATGGGCTGTCCTAAGATCACTTTTTCCACGGTATCTCCTCCTTCGCTGCTGTCTGAACCCTCTTCCCGCAGGATTTGTCTGCTCTGTTGGTTCCTCTAATTCAATTCTCCAATGATTTCCTCTGCTGCATCCAAAATCCGTCCTTCATGGATTTCTTCTTTCAGATATTCCAGATGGGGATAGATCAGCATGTCATTATCCATAACCGGGATCTGTTCTCCCAGCTTTTTATAAATCGCCTCTGACACAGAGCTCCTCTTTGCCTCCTGATCCTGAAACTGCTGTGCCTGGTAATCGGACAGCAGCTCAATGGCTAAGATGTATTCCAGCTTCTCTGCGATCATGCCGGCTTTTTTGCAGGCAAAGTATCCCATTGCTACATAATCTTCCTGGTTTCCGCAGGTAGGCGTATTGTCAATGACTGCCGGAGAAGCCAGCACCCGCATTTCATTGAGCAGTCCCGCCTGGGTATACTGGGGGATCATCAGACCGGAATTCAGTCCCGGTTTTCCGATGCAGAACCAGGGATATCCGGAAAGGCTTTCATCTATGATACGGTTGTTTCTTCTCTCGGACATTTTTCCCAGGCTGCATGCCGCGATAGACGCGCTGTCCATTTCCATACCCACATAGGAGGAATCCGGATTGCAGGCAGAGATTACATCCTCTTCGCCTTCTTCTCCCCAGATGATGGGGTTGTCGCAGCAGGAATTCATTTCAATCTCAATGGTCTTTCTGGCGTCCTCCAGGGTCTTCCTTGCGGCTCCGTGAAGCTGAGGCATACACCGTAAGGAAAGGGCATCCTGCACCTTGCTTCCTTTGTACTTCTCAATGATTCCTGAGTCTTTCAGCAGGTTTCTGATATTTTCCGCAACCTTTCTCTGATCCGGATGCGGACGTACCTGCATCACTCTGTCGTCAAACGCGTTCATGACGCCTTTTAATGTCTCCAGTGTCAGGGCGCCGATGACGTCTGCGGTTTTAGCTGCCTTTAAAAGGTCATACAGTGCCAGGGCTGCCAAAGCCGTGGGAGAGGTGGTGCCGGATACCAGCGCCAGCCCTTCCTTTGAGCTTAATTTCATAGGAGCCAGCCCGGCTTTCTCAAGCGCCTCTTTGCCGCTTAAGAGTTCTCCCTGATACCAGGCTTTTCCCATTCCCATCAATACCAGCGCCGCATGGGCTTCCAGTGCCAGATAGCCCACGCTTCCCTCTGAGGGAACCAGGGGTGTGATCCCCCGGTTTAAAAATTCTTTATACAGTTCCAATACTTCCAGACGGACGCCGCTTCTGCCCTGTCCCAGATTCTGAAGGACCATCAGGAGCATTCCTCTTACTGCCTCTTCCTTCAGCGGTTCTCCCACAGAAACGGAATGGGTCAGGATAATATTCTCCTGAAGCTTTTCTGTCTCGTCTTTATCAATGGCTTTGGTACAAAGGGCGCCGAAACCAGTGGTCACGCCATACATGACTTTTCCTTCATCGACCCATTTTTCTACCAAAGTCCTGTTCTTCTTTACACGGCTGCAATATTCCTGAGAAAATTCTACTTTTGCCCCGTATCTTGCCACAGCAGCAAATTCTTCCAGGCAAATCCAGTCTCCCAGGATTACCTTTTCTATTTTCCTGCTATCTTTCATTGGTTCCCTCCTGGATATCTTTCCTTGTCTCTTTATCAAAGAAGAACACTTTAATAGCAGCAGCTACCTGAAGAATAAAGATGATCAGAACTACAAAGCCGCCGCAGGCTGCCAGATATTTTACTCCGTCAACGCCCTGCGCGCCGCCGCCGAAGGCTACCATGATGCAGGCGATCAGACCAATGGAAACGCCCCATACGATCTTCTGCCAGATGGCAGGCTCCTCATCATGACGGGCACCCTTAGTACACAGTGCGGAAATCGTCGTGGACATGGTATCCGCAGTCGTTGAGAACGCCGCGATCAGCGCCACAATGATAACCGGGATAATGATAAAGCCCAGCGGGATATGCTGCAGGAATTCCCAGATACCAGCCACAGCGCCTTCGTTCTGAATGGTAGTGATGATATCTGCTTTTCCGTCGATCTGCCATTTCAGAGCGGTTCCGCCCCAGACAGAAAACCATACAAATCCAAAGGATGCCGGAAGGATCCAGTTGATGATCAGGAACTGACGGATGGTTCTTCCATAAGCGATCATGGCAAAGAAAATTCCCATCAGCGGCGCATAAGCGATCCAGATTGCCCAGTCGTACATGGTCCACCAGGTTACCAGCGCTTCTCCGCCCACGGTATATGGGTCAAAGCCCCACATCCAGAATCTGTCCAGCCAGTAGCCAAGTCCTACATTTGCCATATTCAGAATATAGACGGTAGGTCCGATAATGATCAGCGCGATCAAAAGTACATAGAAAATCTTGGAGGTCAGTCCTGCCAGCCATTTAATACCCTTGTCGATTCCGGTAACAGACGCGATCGTAAAGGTAGCTGTAATGATGGCTGTCAGAATAAACCATACAACAGGTCCCTGGGCAATGCCATACGCAGCGGAAAGTCCTGTTCCGATCAGGGCAAGTCCTGCGCCCAGAGATGAAGCCAGTCCCAGCGCAATAGCAAGAACTGATAAAATGTCAATGATAGCTTTCCAGAAGCCTGTTGTGACTTTATCGCCAAACAGGGGAATCAGGGAAGCAGATACAGACAGCTCCTTGTTTCTGTTAAAGTACATGTACGCAATGACAACTCCGGAAAGAGCATACATTGCATAAGGGATAAAGGTCCAGTTGTAGAAGCAGCGTCCCATGGAGAAGTAAGCCGCCTCGTCGCTGAGCGCCTCGATGCCGTATCCGTCCAGCTCTCCGTAAATATTTCCGAAGTAGATCAGGACCTCATTTACGCCATAGGTGATCAGACCTGTGGCAATACCTCCGGTCAGGGTCATAGCGAACCAGGACCCAAAGGAGTACTTTGCCTGCGCCTTGGCTCCGCCAAAGCGGATGTTCCCGATTTTTGAGAAGGCAAGCAGCGCTACCAATACCAGTGTCACAATAGCCACGATCTGATACAGCCAGCCGAAGTTGCTCAAAGACCAGGAAAAGATTGCATTTGTTACTGCGGTCAGCCATTCGTTGTTCACAATTCCCAGGATCGCCGCTCCTCCGATTACGATAAAGCAGGGAATGAACACGTTCCATCGAATGGGTTTTTTGCTGGATTTCATTTCTTCCATCTCTTCTTTGTCCGGTATAAAAACCGGCTCTCTCCTTTCTTCTTTCTTTGTCTTATAATATAAGCAATTTCCGTGCCAACTTAATTTTCTGTTCTTTTTACCAAAAATTTATCTTTTTTCCTGATTTTTTTTATTTTATGCCACTTTTTTACTTTTTATCTACTACTCTCACGCCAAAATATTTTGCATAGCGCAAAATATTTTGGCACTTCTCCTTGTTTTTTCGACAGCGCCGTGCTATAGTAACAGCAAACTATCTGCGGCAGTCCTCACCCATCCGGGCTACGGAACTGCATTGGAGCCTATTTGAAAGGAACTTTGAAAGGAAACGACTCAATTATGAAACATTTTTTTGATATTCTCTTCACAGTAACAGACACTTACGAATGTATCGCTGTAGAATACGGTACAGAACAGACAAGGACTACTTACGGTCTTCTCTTTGATAACTGGGTTGCAGAAAGACGCAGTATCACTTCCTCTTTCCCCATCAGCGCGGATTCCCAGCAGGGCAGTTTTGTCTGGGAAAACGATACCTTCTTTTACCGTGTCCTTCCGGCGTCTGAAGACCGCCTCTACTACCTCCTTCTGCGGGAAGATTTTCTGGAGGAGCTGTTTGCCCAGACCCTGGATCAGCTGACAGACGGGGTACAGATCTATGACCGAAACGGCTGTGCCGTATTCTTTAACGCCACCAGCCGGAAGATTTCCCAGATCCCGGATACTCTGGATATCCGCGGCAGGCATCTGATAGACCTTTTTGCCCTGGATGAAAACATCAGCACCACCTTAACAGCCCTCCGGACCCAGGCTCCGGTCTTTAACCGGGTAGACTATTTCCAGACAACTGCGGGCACCTCCATCTCCTCAGCCAACACTGCCTATCCCCTTAAGATCGGCAGGAAGCTTATCGGAGCAGCCACCTTTGAGGAAACTACAGAAACTGTGGCGTCCAATAAAAAGAAAATGGACCTCACCGAAAAAGCGCTCCATTCCTTTCAGCAGGACACCCTGGTTTCCCGCTTTTCCGGATACAGTTTTTCTAATGTGATCGGTCATGGGGAAGCTCTGGTAAAAGCCGTGGAGATTGCAAAAAAAGTAGCTGCCAAGGACAGCTCCGTGCTTCTGATCGGAGAAACCGGCACCGGAAAAGAAGTTTTCGCCCAGAGCATCCACAAAAGCAGCCCCAGAAGGGAGAAAAAATTTGTGGCGTTAAACTGCGCCGCTATCCCTGAATCCCTCATTGAAAGCCTGCTTTTCGGAACTCAGAAAGGCAGCTTTACCGGAAGTGAGAACAAACCTGGATTCTTTGAGGAGGCTCAGGGCGGCACTTTGTTCTTAGATGAGCTGAACTCCATGAGCCTTGCCATGCAGTCCAAGATCCTGCGCGCTCTGCAGGAAAGCAGCTTCCGCCGGGTCGGCGGTCAAAAGGATATCCACATGGATGTGCGCATTATCTCTTCCTGCAATAAGGATCCCTTTGTCTGCCTGGAGGAAAACCAGCTGAGAAAAGACCTGTTCTACCGGCTATCCACGGTTATGATCGAGCTTCCTCCCCTGCGGGAGCATATGGAGGATCTTCCCGAGCTGATCGAATACCATCTGAAAAACACTGCCTTTCAGTATGTCCACGGAGAGTGTACCGTGGGAAGGGATGCTTTTGAGATCCTGGAAAGTTATGACTGGCCCGGCAATGTGCGGGAGTTGTTCCACGTGCTGGATTATGCCCAGAACCTGGTAGACGGCAAGGTCATCACTGCCCGCCATCTCCCTGCCTATTTATCCGTTTCAAAACAAAAAGAAGCGCCGTCCTCACCTTTTGATGAGAACAGCACTTCTCCTGATTTCCGCCATACGTCCCTTCAGGCGCTGATGGATGAGTACGAATCCCGTATCCTTGTCCAGGCGCTGGAATTCTATGGATACAACATTACCAAAACTGCGGATGCCCTGGGGCTTCGCCGTCAGAGCCTTCAGTACCGCCTGCGCAAGTACGGCATTGTCATTTAGAACACCTTTCTGCTCAAAGCATCTCCTATGCCCAGGGCTTCTCTGTATTTTGCCACCGTTCTCCGTGAAATGGAAATCCCCGTTTCACGGAGTTTTTCTGTGAGGATCCTGTCGCTGTAAGGCTTCTTCTTATTTTCTTCCTGGATAAATTTCTGGATGCAGGCTTTGATGGATTCTGGAGTCTCCTTTGCCCCTTCTGTCTCGCTTCCTCCCACAGAGAAGAAAAAGGACAGGGGATAGGTTCCCCAGGGACACTGCAGATATTTATCTTTTACTGCCCGGCTGACAGTGGAGGGACTTACCTCCATCTCCTGCGCCGCTTCTTTTTGTGTCAGGGGTTTCAGAAATTCTCTTCCATTTTTAAAAAAATCAATCTGCCGCTTCAGGATCAGAGCGCCCAGCTCCTGCAGGGTATCTCTGCGCTGGTCTACACACGCCTGGATCTTCCGGGCGCTGTCCAGCTTGTCTTTAATGTAGCGGACTGCTTCCTGATTCTCTGTCTCATTCAGCAGATCCACGTAGTACCTGCTGATCCTCAGCCTGGGACAGTATGCGTCATTGACCAGCACCTCGAAATAATCCTTCAGCTTCACGATCAGGATATCCGGAATCAGATACTCCTTAAATCGTCTGACAGAGAAACTGTTGGAAGGTCTGGGATTCAGATTTTTTATCAGCTCACAGGCTTTTTTCACCTCTTCCAGATCTTCCCGTTCCTTTTTCGCTATAAGTCCCAGCTGGTTTTTGCCGAAGGCTTCCAGATATCGGTCCGCAATGGTCCTGGCAAGCCCTTTTTCCCCCTTTGCGTCCAGCTGGATGAGGAGGCATTCTCTCAAATCCGCTGCCCCTACCCCCGCAGGCTCCATGGCTTTCAGGATCCTGGCTGCCCTTTCCACGTCTTCCAGATCGGCGCCCAGGATCCTGGCTGTCTCTTCGTAAGCTTCTGTATAATAGCCCCGCTCGTCCAGGTTTTGGATCATATACCGGAGAATCCGCACATCTCCCTTTTCAATCCTCATGTACAGAAGCTGTTCCAGGAGATAATCCTCCAGACTGATCTCCTCTGCGGACGGGAGCTCCCGGTTTTCTTCTCTTTCTTCCTGGTAATACACCCGATTCTGGCTGTCCTCCGCCTCCAGCCAGTGAAGAAGGGCTTCCTTGTCTCTGCGCTCCCGGTCTCCATCGGTTTCTTCCATTTCGATCACCGGATTTTCCAATACTTCTGCGTCCAGATATTCCTTCAGCTCCTGGGTGCCCATCTGCAGCACAGACAGTCCCTGCAGCATCTTTTGGGAAAGTGCCGGCTTCAGCGCTGTTTCCTGCCTTAATTCCATTGGCATCACTCCTATGGTCGTTCCTCTTTTGTTGTAAATCTTTTTCTAAATTATACTGAAAACCATAGGAATTGGCAAGGTTCCGCTGTGAACTTGCTGCAAAGCAACACGCAGTTTTTATTTTCTGCGTGTTACTTTATCGTACTTTAGGACACCTGCTCCTTATAGAGAACATCCCAACCCCGACACTTTTATTTCTCCCATTTAAAAATAATAATCCCCGCAATAGCAATCCCCATCCCAATCAACTTACGCCACTGAAAATCTGCCTTTTCCACACCGAAAAGCCCCATCAGCTCGATCAGATACGCAACCGCCAGCTGCGCCACCACAATCAGCATGGCAGATCTGGCAGGTCCCAGGGCAGACATGCTCTGGATCACCGTAACGGTGATAAAGGCTCCGATCACACCGCCCAGAAGCAGATATTTGTGGTCCACCTGGGCAAGGGCAGAAATCTTGCTCCGCCCCGTAAAAAACCATGCCGCTATGCAAACCAGAAAGGCAGAGATCTGCACCCAGCCGGTAGAAACCCACAGACTGGTCTGCTTGGTAAGCCCTGTGTTAAAAACGCCCTGTACACTCATAAGCGCGCCGGATAAAAGCGCTGTCAAAATTCCCAACATATCCATTCCTCCAGTATTGATTCAGTCTATGCTTAGAATTTCCAGCTGCTTTCTTTTTATACCTGCCAAGCCGTTTCCTTACATAGCAGATCCGCCGGAACCTCTCTTGGTCCCGGCGGATCTGTATATCTGTTCCTGCGTCTCTTATCCTTTTACTCAGAAACTCTTTTCCAGTTTTTCTATCATCTCATCAATGTCTGCTTTGGTAATCACCAGCGGAGGTACAAAACGCAGCACATTGGTCCCGGCGGACATGAGGATCAGTCCGTTGTCCATTGCCTTCTGAATGATTTCTCCCACAGGTCTTCCTGTCACTTCCACGCCCTGCATGAAACCTTTTCCACGCCGCTCTGCTAAAAATTCATATTTTTCCACCAGCTGATCCAGCTTTTCCTCCAGATAAGGAGCTGTCTCCTGCACATGCTTTACAATGTCCAGTTCCTCGAAAAGGTCGAACACCTTGCTCACTGCCGCACACGCAAAAGGATTGCCTCCATAGGTGGTTCCGTGGTCTCCGGGAACCAGAGAAGAGGCTGCCGTCTTTTCATTCAGCGCAAAAGCGCCCACCGGAACACCGCATCCCAGGGCTTTTGCCGTGGTCATGATATCCGGCTGCACCCCGTAAGACTGGTAGGCAAACATACTTCCCGTCCTACCCATGCCGCACTGGATCTCGTCTAAGATCAGCAGGATATCCTTCTCATCGCACAGTCTGCGGATCTCCTGAAGGAATTCCTTCTGTGCCGGATAAATGCCGCCTTCCCCCTGGACCGTCTCCAGAATGACTGCACAGGTTTTCTCTGTCACCTGGGCTTTCACACTTTCCAGGTCATTAAATTCCGCAAAGCGGATTCCTCCGATCAGCGGCTTGAAGGGTTCCTGATAATGGCTGTTTCCTGTAACTGACAGCGCCCCCAGGCTTCTTCCATGGAAAGAATGCTTCATGGCAATGATCTCATGGTCTGTGCTGCCGTCTTTTAACCAGGCATATTTCCTGGCAGCCTTAATGGCGCCTTCGATGGCTTCGGTGCCGCTGTTGGTAAAGAACACCCGGTTCATGCCGGAAGCCTTTAAAAGCTTCTCTGCCGCTTCGGTCATAGGTACGTTATAAAACAGATTAGACGTATGGATCAGCTTGTCAATCTGGTCCTTTAACGCCTGATTATAGTCTTCATTTCCATACCCCAGGGCAAACACCGCGATGCCTGCGCCGAAATCCAGGTATTCCTTTCCTTCCAGATCATAGAGGCGCACGCCTTTTCCCTTTTCCAGCACGATCTGGTAGCGGTTATAGGTGTGGAGCACGGCATGCTCCGCCCGTTCGATATAGTCTTTACTGCACGTCATAATATTGTATTCCTTCCTTTCTCAGAATGGCAGTGCCGATACCTTTATCGGTAAAGATTTCCAAAAGGAGGCAGTGCTTGATCCTGCCGTCCAGGATATGTACTCTGGAAACGCCTTCCTCAATGGCGTCGATGCAGTTCTGAAGCTTGGGGATCATGCCTCCGCCTACATTGCCCTGGCTGATCAGTTCCTTTGCTTCTTTTACAAACAGCTTGGAGATCAGGCTTTCCGGATCTTTCGGATCCCGGTACACGCCTTCGATATCCGTAAGGAACGCCAGCTTCTCTGCGTTCATGGATTTTGCAATGGCACATGCCGCATCGTCGGCATTGATGTTGTATGTCTTAAATTCGCTGTCCAGACCTACCGGACATACAATGGGCAGGAAATCCTTTTCCAGCAGATCATACAGGATCTTCGGATTCACGTCTGTGATATTTCCTACAAATCCAATGTCCTGTCCCTCCGAATATTTCTTCTCCACAGTCAGGAGCGCACCGTCCTTTCCGCTGACGCCTACAGCTTTCACGCCCAGGGATTCTACCAGTGTTACCAGCTCTTTATTTACCTTGCTGAGCACCATCTCCGCGATTTCCATGGTCTCCTCATCGGTCACACGCAGCCCGTTGATAAATTTTGCCTCTTTTCCCACTTTATTGACCCAGCGGCTGATTTCCTTTCCTCCGCCATGTACGATGATAGGCTTAAACCCTACCAGCTTTAAAAGTACCACGTCCTGGATGACGCTTTTTTTCAGATTCTCATCCACCATGGCGCTTCCGCCGTATTTTACAACAATGATTTTCCGGTTAAACCGCTG
>NHCFC00100__coassemble_1849_pt1 | contig 14452 bp, 14 predicted proteins | sample NHCFC00100__metabat2_low_PE_019 | metagenome-assembled genome bin NHCFC00100
AGAGCACTTGACTTTTAATCAAGTTGTCCGGGGTTCGAATCCCCGATGCTTCATTATAAAAGCTGAAATCCTTATAAAAGATTGAAGGATTTCAGCTTTCTTGTTATTTATCGAAATACCTCATAAATAAGTGAAGCAGAGCTTTACAAGCTGCTTCATCATGAAGGACAGGATCGTTGATCGGTTCTGTCTTTTCTTTTTAGAAAATGAATTAGAAAATAAAAAAGAAACCAGAATCAATGAGGGGGGAAGGTTGATTCTGGTCTCTTTTTTAATATAAAATATTAAAAAGAAGGAGAGTCGGTTTTTATACCGACATATGAAAAAGAAAAAGATTTTTGAAAAAGTCTTATCGGCTTTTACAAGTAATACTATACAGGGTAAATGTGATGATTCTGTGATGAAATAGTAAAAGAAATATGAAGTTTGGAAAGAATTTGGAAAAACGAAACAGGAGCCGAAATCAGAGGGGGATGATTTCGGCTCCTGTTTGTTATCATAAAAAAGAAGGAGTATACTGATAGTCGCTATCAGTATATGAAAAGAAAAAGATTTTGAAAAAGTCTTATTGGCTTTTACAAGTAATACTATACAGGGTAAATAAAGATAAATTATGACAAAACACTAAAAGAAAAATGAAAATACCCTCAAATGGCTTTATTCTTTTTTTAGAAATATTACTTATCTGCTTTATAAGGCGGATCGGCAGGGTAACTGCCGGCTGCTTTCTGGATTCCCCGCTGGATGGCGTCCCGGGAGTTTTTCCAGTCCGCATCTTTGTTTTTGTAATCAAATTTATCGCAGAACCATTCCAGATCCTCGGAGACTCTCTGGAAATTGTCCGTCATTAAGGCGAACAGTTCGGGATAAAAACTGGCTTTTTCCTTATCAGACAGTATAACCTCTGCCGTCTCTACCAGGTCCCCGAAATGAGGGAGGCAGAAGCCTTTGCTGCTCTTGAATAATTCCCGAAATTCAGGATTCTTCCGATACAGCTCAAAGAACGTATCCAGATACCGGCTGTAGGTGTTTTTATAATAATCACAGATAAAACAGCTGGAGGTCTGTTCTTTGACCCATTGTCCGAGACTGGTCTTGGGGGCGGAGCCGTCAATTTTTGCTTTTTTAAAATGTCCCAGCATGGAAGATTTTCCGGGGGAAAACATTTTCAGTTGTTCTTTGAGCTCCTGGTTTTTCTTTTTGAAATGGGTGTTTAGGATCAGTCCTGCGCCCAGGCGGTTTCCATAATCGAACATTTTCTTATAATGGTCTCTGCAGAAACCCATCTTGTCTGTTTCAGCCCGGATATCATCTTCCATATAGGAAGCGCCGGAACCCAGGGTAAAATCCAGAGCGTGCTGCTCTAAGCTGCGCTCAATAAAACAAAAGGGACATTCGTCCTCCGCGCGGAAAGCATCCATTAAAGGGATGGTGTATATTTTTTCCTTCATTTTTGATCGCCTCACTTTACTGCTTTTCTTTAGAGTAACACAAAAGGCAGAGGAAAAGAAGCAGTTTGTTTACAGGAAAAGAAAAAAGTGGATAAGTTTTATTCCTGTGGATAAATACGGGAAAAAGAATTGGTATTGTTGATAAGAAATGTTTGCAGGTTTTCTATTAGTCTGATAGACTAGTAATTATGAACGAAATATGCAGGGAAAGTTATGGAAAGAACAATGAAGCGAAAAATAGATTTATTGGAGGGCCCCATTATCAGTACGCTGGCGCGTCTGGCGTTTCCTGTCATGGGGACTTCTTTGATCCAAATGGGATACAACCTGGTGGATATGATATGGATCGGGCGCCTGGGAAGCAATGCGGTGGCGGCGGTAGGAGCCGCGGGAATGTTTATGTGGTTTGCCAACGGACTGACTACCATTCCCCGGATCGGCGGACAGGTGAACATCGGACAGAGCCTGGGGGCTGAACGGACAGAGGCAGCGGCAGAGTATGCCAGAGGAGCGCTTAGAATGGGGGCTTTTCTGGGAATTCTTTATGGAATCATCAGTGTGGTATTTCACAGACAGCTGATTGATTTTTTTATGCTGAACAGTCCTAAGGTAATACAGGATGCAAGGGTCTACCTTTTGATCACCTGCGGCCTTGTTGTTTTCTCTTTTCTCGATCAGGTGCTGGGAGGAATCCTGGCGGCAATGGGAAATACGGTTACCACCTTCCGTGTGACCACCATCGGTCTGGTGCTGAATCTGGTGCTGGATCCCTTGCTGATCTTCGGAATCGGACCAATTCCAAGGCTGGAAGTTGCAGGGGCGGCATTGGCGACGGTGTTTGCCCAGATCATTGTATTTGTGCTGTATGTGAAAAGTGTCTGGAAGGAACCGCTGATCTTTGGCAACCTCCATTTGGAGAAGAGGACAAAAAGAAGGTATATCAAGGATATCCTGGTGATCGGATTCCCGCCGGCGGTCCAGGACGCTCTGTTTTCTGCTATTTCCATGGTGATCGCAAGGCTGATCGCAGGATGGGGAGACGCAGCCGTGGCAGTGCAGAAGGTGGGAAGCCAGATCGAATCTATTTCCTGGATGACGGCAGGCGGTTTCTCTACTGCGGTCAATGCTTTTGTGGCGCAGAATTACGGGGCAGATAAGCCGGAGAGGATTAAAAAAGGAGTGCAGACAGCCACAGGCATTATGGCTGCCTGGGGTCTGTTCACCAGTTTCCTTTTGCTGACATTTCCTGATTTTTTCTTCCGGATCTTTATTACAGAGAAGGATGTGATCCCTATGGGTGTGGAGTATCTGCGGATCATCGGGATTTCCGAAATCTTTATGTGTCTGGAGGCAGTGGCAACAGGAGCTTTTCAGGGAATGGGCAGGACGGTGCCTCCTTCTGTGACTGGTGTGCTTTTTAATACTCTTAGGATTCCCGGAGCCATGCTGCTGTCCTCCACGGTGCTGGAATTGAATGGCGTCTGGTGGACACTGACTCTTTCCTGCATACTGAAGGGAACGGTACTTCCGGTATGGTTCATCCTGATCTTTGCCAGTTACTATAAGAAACATGGAAAAAGAAAAACAGCCTGAACCAAAGAACAGAGAGTACAAAGAGGAATTAGCAGGAAAGATTCGGAAGGAAGAAACAGAGGAGGAAGGACATGACAAACGATCAAGTATTAGTGATCCTGGCATGCGCAGTCATTGTGCTGGGAATTTATATGGCAGTTAAGGGAAATCCCTCTATGGTAAGAGAAAGACTGGGGAGAGGAGTTTCTCCGGAGAATGAGAGGAAATTTATGATGACTATAGGAGGAGCCATCGGCATCATCGGTCTGGATCTTCTTGTGCTGGCGCTTCTGGCATTGTATCATCCAGTGTCACAGGAGGTCATATTGGTCATTCTTGGCATAGGAATAGCGCTGTTTGCCGTTGTCGTGCTTATAGGACAAAGATGTTTCAGAAGATAAGGGGAATGAGAAAATGCTGAATTGTTTATTTGTAGGTATGGGAGGATTTCTGGGAGCTGTATGCAGATATCTCATGGGGCTGATTCCTGTGCCGGATAAATCAGGATTTCCTTGGATCACACTGGCAGTCAATATCATCGGCGCTTTTGTGATTGGTGCGGTGGCTGCCGCGGCAGCCAAGAATGGCTGGGGAAACTCCCATCTCGTCCTGTTTCTGAAGACAGGAGTGTGCGGCGGTTTTACTACATTTTCTACGTTTGCCCTGGAGAGTTCTTCCCTTATAGAAAAGGGACAGACAGGAACGGCAGCAGCTTATATGATCTGCAGTCTGGCGCTTTGTCTGCTGGCAGTCTGGGCTGGGCAGAGAGCGGCAGGCATGATATAGGAGAATTTAATGATACAGGATAATGGGAAGCCGGCAATGTCTGCTTTCAATTATATAAAACAGGGAAGGGTCAGATTTATGGAGAGCCATCCCTGTACAGCAGCAAAATTTAATCATGCAAATGAAAAATAGAGGAGGATTTAACATGAGCAAAGAATATCGTATTGAGACGAAATGTATCCAGTCGGGCTGGAAACCAAAAAAGGGAGAGCCGAGGATGATGCCCATTTACCAGAGCACGACCTTTAAGTATGATACCACAGATGAAATGGGAAGACTGTTTGATCTGAAGGATAATGGTTATTTCTATACCAGATGCCAGAATCCGACCAACGATCTGGTAGCTGCGAAAATCGCGGACCTGGAAGGCGGTGTGGCGGCTGTTCTGACTTCCTCCGGACAGGCGGCAAATTTCTATGCGGTATTTAATATCTGTGAAGCAGGTGATCATGTGATCTGCGCGTCTGCAATTTACGGAGGAACTTTAAATGTGCTGGGCGTGACTGCAAAGAAAATGGGAATTGAGTGTACTTTTATTGATGTAGATGCGCCCAAGGAAGAGCTGGAGAAGGCATTTCGGGAAAATACCAAGGCAGTGATCGCGGAAACCATTGCCAACCCGGCGCTGGTAGTTCTGGATATTGAAAAAATGGCAGAGCTTGCTCACAGCCATGGTGTTCCCCTGATCGTGGATAATACCTTTGCCACACCGGTAAATTGCCAGCCTTTTAAGTGGGGGGCAGACATTGTGACACATTCCACCACAAAGTACATGGACGGACATGCGGCACAGGTAGGCGGCGCCATTGTGGACAGCGGAAACTTCGACTGGGAAGCACATGCGGAGAAATTCCCGGGACTGACACAGCCGGATGAGTCTTATCATGGAGTGGTCTATACAAAGCAGTTTGGAAAGGCTGCCTATATCACAAAGATCAATGCGCAGCTGATGCGTGACCTGGGTTCTGTACCTTCTCCTATGAACAGCTTTATCCTGAATCTGGGGCTGGAATCCCTGGTGCTGAGAGTAGAGAGACACTGCTACAATGCCCAGAAGGTTGCAGAATTCTTAAATGAGCATCCTTTAGTAGGAAAAGTAAATTATCCGGGACTGCCTGGAGATAAATATTATGAACTGTCACAGAAGTATATGCCGAAGGGAACCTGCGGCGTGATTTCTTTTGAACTGAAAGCCGGCAGGGAAGCAGCAGTAAAATTTATGGACAGTCTGAAACTGGCTTCTATTGTTACCCATGTAGCGGATGCCAAGACCAGTGTCCTGCATCCGGCAAGCCACACGCACAGACAGTTAAATGATGAGCAGCTGGTGGCAGCAGGGGTATCCCCGGGAATGATCCGTCTGTCTGTGGGAATCGAACATGTAGACGATATCATCGAAGATCTGGCTCAGGCGCTGGAAGCCAGCAGATAGTACAGATGAAATCCTATCAGATTACAGAATACAGTCATGAGATGTTCCGCCTTCTGGCAAAGGAAGGCGGAACTTATATAGATGCTACCATGGGGAATGGTTATGACACCCTGTTCCTCTGCCGGATGGCGGGAGAGACCGGAATGGTACTTGCTTTTGATATCCAGCAGCAGGCGCTGGAAGCAACGAAAACACGGCTGAAAGAATGTCATATGGAAGAAAAGGCGCAGCTTATTTTGGACAGCCATGTGCATATGGACAGGTATGCGGAGAAAGACAGCATAGACGGTATTTATTTTAATTTTGGTTATCTGCCCGGCGGGGACCATGCTCTGGCTACAAAAGCGGAGACCAGCGCGGAAGCGGTATACAAGGGACTGGAGCTTCTGAAAAAGGGCGGGGTGATGGCGCTGTGCATTTACAGCGGCAAAGATACAGGATTTGAGGAAAAGGACAGGATTCTGGGATTGCTGAAGGAGCTGGATGAAAAGAAGTATCTGGTGATCGTCAGCTCTTATTATAACAGGAAGAAAAATCCGCCTGTACCGGCGTGGATTGTGAAAAGATAATGGATAGTCCGGTCCGGACAGACGCCGCAGCAGGAGAAAACAGGATACAGAAGGAGGAAACACACATTGAAAGGCAGTAAATATGAAATAGATATGTGCAATGGATCTATTATGGATAAACTGATTTCTTTTTCCCTTCCGCTGATGATCTCCAGTATTCTCCAGCTGATGTTTAATGCAGTGGATATCATTGTGGTGGGAAGATTCAGCGGCAGTCAGGCTCTGGCGGCAGTAGGATCTACCACTGCACTTATAAATATTTTTACCAATCTTTTTATCGGGATTTCCCTGGGGGCAAATGTGCTGGCGGCACGGTATTATGCGGCAAAGTGTGAGAAAGAAATGTCAGAAGCCGTACATACAGCTATTGCCCTTGCCCTGGTCAGCGGAATTGTGATGGCATTTGTGGGCGTGGGGGCTTCCAGGTTTGCCCTGGAGCTTATGGCGACGCCTGCGGATGTGATCGGACAGTCTGCGCTTTATATGAGAATTTATTTCATGGGAATGCCTTTTTTCATGCTCTACAATTACGGAGCCGCAATTTTAAGAGCGGTGGGGGATACCAAGCGTCCGCTGATCTTCCTGATCGCGGCGGGGATAGCGAATGTGGCGCTGGATCTGCTGCTGGTGATCGTGATTCCTTTAGGAGTCGCCGGTGTGGCGGTGGGTACTGTGACTTCTCAGTTTATTTCCTGTATCTTGATACTCCGGTGTCTTTATCGGACCGAGGGAAGCTATCAGCTGCGCTTTTCAAAGCTGAGGATCCGGCGGGCATATCTGAAACGTATCTTTCAGGTGGGTATCCCTGCGGGAATCCAGAGTACGGTCATTAATTTTTCCAATGCGCTGCTCCAGTCCTCGGTGAATTCTTTTGGTTCTACAGCCATGGCAGGTTATACGGCAGCCAATAACATCCTGGGATTTTTGTATGTGTCAGTAAATGCTGTCACACAGGCGTGTATGAGCTTTACCAGCCAGAATTACAGTGTGGGAAAGACAAAACGTATGGATCGGGTGCTGGCGGACTGTATGATCTTATCTGCCGGAGCAGCGGCTGTTCTGGGAGTGGGAGCTTATGTATTCGGTTCTCAGATCCTGAGGATCTACACCTCAGACGCAGAGGTGATCAAATGCGGTCTGGAAATTTTGTCGATTACTACAGTACCGTATTTCCTCTGCGGTATTATGGATTTGATTCCCGGCGCTCTGCGGGGCATGGGACATTCGGCTGTGCCCATGGTATTGTCGGTGATCGGTACGGTGGGGACCAGAGTTTTGTGGATTTATGTGTTTTTTCCTCAGCACAGATCACTGCACTTTTTGTTCATCTCTTATCCGGGATCCTGGATCGCCACGATTCTCATGCAGGGGGTGTGCTTTTATTTTGTGCGCAGACAGTGCAGGAGAGAACTGGCAGCAAGAGAATAGGACAGGGACAAAAAGACATATACTATCAGTAAAAGAGCTGGGTTTTGCTGATTTATGAGTAAGGAAAAGGAATCCATTGGCTTTCTGCTGTTTTTGTTTCTGCTGCTTCCCTGGCTGATGACTGTGCTCCTGCAGGGAAGACAGGCTTGTCCTGCAGAGAGGGAGATTTCTATAGAGGAGTATATAGCGGCAGTGACAGCCTCCCAGATTTCCTGGGATTATGATATGGAGGCGATTAAAGCGCAGACCATTCTCGTAAGAAATGCACTTTATCTGACGCAAGAGCAGGGAAAAGAGCAGGAACTTCTTTTGCAGGCATCGGATTTTTTCAAAAGAAAAGAAATGGACGCACAGCAGCTGATGCGGTTTCACTCCTTTCAGCAGGCGGCACAGGAGACAAAGGGAGAAGTGCTGGCGCTGGAGGGAGAGGTCAAAGAGCTTCCCTATCATGCGTTAAGCCAGGGGAGGACCAGGGATGGGAAAGAAGTCCTTGGGGAAGACTATACATATCTGCCGTCTGTGGATACTGCCAGAGATCTTGACAGCCCCCGCTATGTGGAGGGCTGTTATTTTACCGCGCAGGAGCTGATAGAAAAGCTGAAAGAAGAGTACCCGGGCTTTGGCATGGATGAGGCACAGACTGTGGAAATCAAAGAAACAGATGCAGCAGGATACGTGATGGAAGTCCAGATCGGTACCCAGATCTTCCAGGGGGAAAAGATCAAGGAACTGCTTGCGCTGCCCTCTTCTTGCTTTACCGTGCAGAAACTGGAGGGGGAGATCCGTTTTCTCTGCAGAGGCATTGGGCATGGAATGGGAATGAGCCAGTATACGGCGCAGCAGCTTGCCCTGGAGGGGAAAACCTATATAGAAATCCTCCAATATTTCTTTCCTGACCTGGAGATTGTGGATAACCTTTGAGAATCCAGCGCTTTTTGTGTATAAGTTTTCATATTCTGGCAATCCTATAGTTGAAAACAAGAAGGGGCGGATTGCTCCACTATAGGTAGAGGTGAAGAATATGAGTAGAAAAGGTAAAACGCGTGTAGCACTTGGAAGTTTATTGACGCTGGTTCTGGCAGCAACCTGTGTGGCTGTATACCAGTCCGGGAGTAAGAGCACGCCGAATGAGAAGGAATTTGTACAGGAGAGCCAAGAGGATTCTGTTGACCAGGCAATAAGGACAGAAGAAAGAGAAGAGGAAGAAGAGACCCAGGATGCCAATACTTCCAATGTGGAAGGAGAAAGAGAAATAGAGACAGAGAGTTCCCAGGAGGACACTTCTGACACAGAGAACACACAGGATAGTCAGACAGAGGAAACAGCCGCGGCAGAAGAGACAGCTCCGGAAATTGCTGCCAATCAGCAGGAGAACCAGGAGACAGTCAGCGCTGAGGCAACTGCCCCGGATATGAACTTTACCGAAAGCTCTCTGATGGAGTGGCCAGTAAACGGGCAGGTAGTGATCGACTATGATATGGAACATACGGTTTATTTCCCTACTTTAAATGTGTATAAGTTAAATCCCGCTATTGTGATTTCGTCAGAAGTCAATGCGCCGGTGGCAGCAGTGGCAAATGGAAAGATCGTATCGGTTCTGGAAAATGAGGAAACAGGAACAACTGTGACTGTGGATATGGGAAATGGATATCAGGCAGTTTACGGACAGTTGAAAGATGTGGCTTTTTCACCGGAACAGTATGTAACTGCAGGAAGTGTACTGGGATATGTAAATGAACCTACTAAATATTACAGCACGGAAGGGGCAAACCTTTACTTTGCTCTTCAGAAGGACGGCAGTCCTTTAGATCCGCTGCAGTATCTGCCTTAAAGCAGCAGCCCGGCATTCGGGAAAAAGAAAAGATTCACAAGTTCAGACTGTAAGAGTATAATAAAGTATGCGGAAAAATCCGCAGCCGATTAACTCTTACAGTTTTTTCTTTCAGGAAGGAGGCAGGCGTCAGCCGTCTGGTTCGTTCCAATAGGTAAGGTACTTTTGATATCGGCAGCTTGATATAAAGGGCGTCCTGTCTTGCCTTCATGCAGATGAGGCGTCCATTACATACACACAGACGGAAGGGAAAAGGATGAATTACACCTATATTTTAAGATGCAAAGACGGCAGCCTTTATACAGGATGGACCAATGATCTGGAGAAAAGGGTTGCCTGTCACAATGCAGGCAAAGGCGCGAAATACACAAAGGCGAGGATTCCTGTAGAACTGGCTTATTATGAGAGTTTTCAGTCAAAGGAGGAGGCGATGAGAAGGGAGTGGGAAATAAAAAGGCTTACAAGAAAAGAAAAACTGGCTTTGATAGAAGAGAACCGTTAAGGTTCTTTTTTTAGCCGGAAAAACAGCTCTTTATTTGGTAAAAATTTAACATAAGTTGCTTTAGAATGATAAAAAAATAACAAAAATAAACAATAAAAATAAAAAAATAATAATAAAATATTGCATTTTATACAAAAACAAGGTATTATATAAAAAGCGAGATAATTGAATAATAGGATTGCAAAAGAGAAGGGAGAAGAGCAAGACTGGGATATCAGCGGGAGGGCTGACGACTTGTCTTGTTTTTTTTGTATAAGATTTTTGAAAATATAGGAAAAAATAGAAAAATCTGTTGATGCAGATTTTTCAAAAAATAGCAGGAGGCAGACCATGAAAATATTTGCACATCGGGGATTCAGCGGAGAATACCCGGAAAACACTATGCTGGCATTTAAGGAGGCTGAAAAGACCGGCTGTGATGGGATCGAACTGGATGTTCAGCTAACAAAGGATCTGGTACCGGTGATCATCCATGACGAAAAGATTGACAGGACCAGCAGCGGAAAAGGAAGGGTATGTGATTACACCTTTGACGAGCTGAGAAGCTTTAGCTTTGGATATTCGGATAAATTCGGCGGTCAGTTTTTCGAGGCGGAAATTCCATGTCTGGAGGAATATCTGAAGTGGATGACAGAGGAAGCCTGTCAGATTATCACCAATATTGAATTGAAAAACAGTGTATATTATTATGGCGGAATGGAACGGATGGTCTTGGAAATGGTCCGGAAATATGGTTTGCTGGACCGGGTGATTCTCTCATCCTTTAACAATGCATCTGTCCTGAAGTGCAAAGAAATCGAGCCCTCTGTAAAAACCGGATTTCTTACAGAAGCGCCTATAGGAAATCCCGGAGTTTATACAAAGGAATTCGGAGTAGACTACTACCATCCCGATCTGAGCACACTCACAGAGGAACATGTGAAGAATTGTTCTGAAAACGGGATTGGCGTCAATGTCTGGACAGTCAATGAAAGAGAAGATTTCCTGAAAATGAAGAAATGGGGAATCAGCCGTGTTTTTACAAATTATCCCGACAGGGGACGAGAAATAATAAGCGAAATGCGATAAAAGAAAAAGGGAGGAGAGCTTTATGAACCAAAAACACAAGATTTTCAGAACCATTGAGCCGTATTTATACCTGATTCCCGCACTGGTATTTTTTGCGCTCTTTGTGTTCTGGCCGTTTGGAAAGACGCTCAGACTGAGTTTTTCCATGACCACACCGTTAGGAGAAGTGGCAAAGTATGTGGGAATTGATAATTATGTGCAGATTTTTTCAGACAAGGACTTTCTGAAAAGCCTTTTGATTTCCTTTGAATTTGCCGCTATGATGGTAGTTTTCTCCATATCGATCGGTTTTATTCTGGCAATCGTAAGTAATGAAAAAATCCATGGAAAAAGTATTTTCCGTACGATCTATGCACTTCCGATGGCAATCTCAGCGGCAGCAGCATCAGTAGTATTTATGTTTATTTTTCACAGCTCTCTGGGAATTTTAAATAAGTTTCTGGGGACAAACATCGGATGGCTGACAGATCCCAAATGGGCTCTGATCTCAGTTACCATCGTCAGTGTGTGGATGAATATCGGAATGAATTACATTTATCTGACAGCAGCTTTGCAGGGAGTTCCCCAGGAATTATACGAAAGTGCGGCGATGGAGGGAGCAGGATTCTTTCAAAAGCATAAGAGCGTGACAATCCCCTGTATTTCCCCCACCTTATTTTTCCTGCTGATCATTAATGTGATCAATGCGCTTCAGGCTTATGCACAGTTTAAGATGATGACACAGGGCGGACCGTCCAACAGTACCAATGTTATCGTATATGAGATTTACCAGGAAGCCTTCATCAACAGCCGCTTCGGCGTTGCCTGTGCAGAATCCATTGTGTTGTTTGTAATCTTGATTATATTGACTGCCCTGCAGTTTAAGTTAGAAAAGAAGGTGACATACTAATGAAACACAGTAAGGCTTATACAGCTGTTATGATGATTTTGAATATTTTGTTTGCGATTGTTATTTTGATCCCTGTACTTTACTGTTTTAATGTTAGTATGATGGATATGAAGGAAATTTATTCCGGAAGCTTCTGGCCCAGCGGTCTGAGTCTGGAGAATTATAAGAAAGCTCTGGATCTGGCGCCTTTTCTGACCTTTATTAAGAACTCTCTGATCGTTTCCATTGCTACTACGGCAGGTCAGGTGGCGACAGGAGCTCTGGCAGCCTATGCCTTTTCTATGATGCGTTTCCGGGGAAAAAATATCCTGTTTATGGTCATGCTGGCGACTATGATGATCCCAAGCCAGGCAATCATCATTGCCAATTATCTGACGATCGCCCAGTGGGGACTGAAAGATACTTATGCGGCTCTGATTCTGCCCAATGTGGCAGCAGCTTTCGCAGTATTTAATATGCGCCAGGCGTTTCTCCAGCTTCCTATGGAGATCAAGGAAGCGGCAGACATTGACGGATGCACCAACTTTAAATTCTTTTATAAGATCGCGCTGCCTCTGATCAAGCCTTCCATCGGGGCGCTGGGCATTTATGTATTCCTCCAGAGCTGGAATTACTATTTATGGCCATTGCTGGTAACCGATACAGTCAATATGAGAACAGTACAGATCGGTCTTGGTATGCTCCAGGGGGCAGAGTCTACAGACTTCCGCCCGGTTATGGCAGGCTCCATGATCATCCTGCTTCCGTCCATCATAGCATTTATCGCAGGACAGAAACAGCTGATCAGCGGTCTGACATCAGGTTCGGTAAAAGGATAAAAATGCAGCAATGCAATAAAAATACTATAAGTAAAGGAGAGATGGTATGAAGAAGTACAAAAAAATTTTAGCGGTTCTGTTAGGCGGTGCTATGATGGCATCTATGGCAGCCTGTGGCGGAGGTTCCGGCGGCAGCTCAGGAGATTCCTCTTCTGGGGAAAGCAGCTCCGGGGATAAAATATCCATTACCTTCTGGCACGCTATGGGCGGCGTAAACGGAGAGGCGACACAGAAATTAGTGGATGACTTTAACGCTTCCCAGGATGAGATCGAGGTTCATGCAGAGTATCAGGGAACCTACGATGACACGATCACCAAGCTGAAAGCAGCTATGCAGTCAGGAAACCTGCCGGATGTCTGCCAGATGTATGACGTAGGAACGAAATTTATGGCAGACAGCGGCTATATTATTCCGGTAGAGGATATGTTTGAGACCACAGGATATGAAAAGGGCACAGTTATGGATGTGATCACAAGCTATTATTCTGTAGAGGGCAAACAGTACGCTATGCCGTTCAACGTATCTACACCGATGCTGTATTACAACAAAGACGTCTTTGAGAAAGCAGGTCTGGATCCGGAAACACCTCCTGCAACCTATGAGGAAGTTATGGAGTATGCAGAAAAGATTGTAGAAAGCGGAGCAGCTCCGGTGGGATATTCCCAGGCAATCTATGGCTGGTTCTTTGAGCAGCAGATTGCCGGATTAGGCGCTTATTACGGAAACAATGACAATGGAAGAACAAGTGCCATGACACAGGTAGACTTTGATCAGAACGGCGCCGGACTGAAGGTATTCCAGCTGTGGAAAGACCTGATGGATTCCGGATACTGTGAAAACTACGGAACAACAACTGCAGACACCCAGACTGCATTTTTCTCCGGACAGGTTGGTATGATCATTGAGTCAACCGCAATCCTGAAAAATGCCATTGATTCCTCCAGCTTTGAAGTAGGTACCGGATACCTGCCGAAAATCGAAGAAAATGAAGAGGGCGGAGTTATCATCGGCGGCGCTTCTCTTTGGGAAATGAAGACAGAGGATGAGGAAAAACAGGAAGCTGCATGGAAATTTATCGAGTATACCACAACACCAGAGGCGCAGGCAGCATGGTCCATGGCTACCGGATATTTTGCAATTAATCCTGAAGCATATGAAACAGAAGATATGAAGGCATACATCGAAGAAAATCCTAACTTTACGACTGCTATTGATCAGCTGGAAGAATCTCCGGTAAATAATTATACAGCCGGTGTTCTTTCTGGGGTACAGACAGAATCCAGACTGATCTTTAATGAAATTATCCCTGACTTGTATGACGGCAAAATTACTCCGGAAGATGGCGTTGCAAGTTTAGCTGAGCAGGTAAACGCGGCAGTTGAAAATTACAATGCTTCTGTAGGAGAATAAACGGGAGACAGAATTTATGTACGAAGGAGGACTGTTAGGCAAGCTAAACAGCATTTCTTCTTATCTGGCTGATCTGAATTTAATCTCTACAGCGCTGAGGCTGGTGCTGGCAATGGCGCTGGGAGGAGTCATAGGAATTGACAGAGGAATGAAAAAGCGGGTGGCAGGTGTGAAAACCCATACTATTGTATGTCTGGGTGCTACGCTCGTCATGATGACAGGGCAGTATATAGCTCTGAATATTAATCCGTCCGGAACGGGAGATACCGCCCGGCTGGGAGCGCAGGTTATCAGCGGAGTAGGGTTTCTGGGCGTGGGCACTATCATAGTGACGGGGCAGAGACACGTCTCCGGGCTTACCACTGCTGCCAGCCTTTGGGCAAGTTCCTGCATTGGGCTGGCTGTGGGCATCGGCTATTACAGCGGAGCAATACTGACGACTTTGTGTATTCTTGTGGTTTTCCGGTATTTTAAAGCCATTGATATGTATGCGGAAAATCATTCCAATGTCTATGAGGTCTATATGGAATTTGATTCCAATGAGAGTATGAGCAATGCGATTAGGTCGCTCAGGGAAGAAGATATCCATGTGAATAATATTATGGTTATCAAAAAGAAGACGAAAAGCCAGAATGTAGTCATACAGGCATCTCTGGAGGCTGGGAGATGGAGAAATAAAAAATCCACTTTCAGAA
>NHCFC00100__coassemble_1854_pt1 | contig 14363 bp, 8 predicted proteins | sample NHCFC00100__metabat2_low_PE_019 | metagenome-assembled genome bin NHCFC00100
TTAAAAAAATTAGCACTCACCTATTGACAGTGCTAATAATAAGTGTTATATTACAACTAGAACAAAGGAAGAGGAAAAAGAAATTCCCCACCACCCGAGTTCTGATCACAACACGCCGGTTTTCAACCAGAGTGCTAAAATAAATTTTTATATGTTATTGCAGTAGAAAGGAGATATGACTTATGATGATGATGCCTAGTATTTTTGGAGAAAACTTATTTGACGATTTTATGGATTTCCCATTCGAGAGAGAATTTTTCGGAAGAAAGAACCCTCTGTATGGAAAGAATGAGAAGAACATGATGAAAACCGATGTAAAGGAACTGGACCACGCATACGAGCTTGACATCGACCTGCCGGGATTTAAGAAAGAGGAAGTTACGGCAAGACTGGAAAACGGTTACCTGACTATCAGCGCAGCCAAAGGTCTGGATAAAGACGAGAAAGACAAAGAAGGCAAATACATCCGCCGGGAACGCTATGCAGGCGCCATGAGCAGAAGCTTCTATGTAGGCGATGATGTAAAGCAGGAAGAGATCCGAGCTAAATTTGAAGACGGCATCCTCCGGCTGACAGTTCCGAAACAGGATGCGCAGAAGGTGGAAGAAAACAAATATATCTCGATTGAAGGATAAAGAATCTTCAAGGATAAAGAAACAGTATCTGCAGGACGCAGAAAAACAAACGCATGAAAAATAAAACCCTCACAAGCAGGCGGCATACCGGTAAAAGGTGTGCCGCCTGCTTGTTTTCCTGCCTCCAGACAAAACGCATGAAAAAAATCTTGACAAATTTTCTCCTATAATATATTATTCCTATATAGTTACTAGGAAATAGAACAAGAACAGAAAAGGAGACCCTATGGCAGGAAGAATTTATAAAAGCGTAGATGAGTTTATTGGAAATACCCCCCTGATGGAAGTGACCAATCTGGAAAAAGACCAGAATCTGGAAGCCAGAGTGTTGGTGAAACTGGAATATTTAAATCCGGCTGGAAGCGTCAAGGACCGCGTGGCAAAAAGCATGATCGAGGACGCAGAGGAGAGAGGCGTATTAAAACCAGGCGCAACCATCATTGAGCCCACCTCAGGAAATACAGGCATCGGTCTGGCAGCCATCGCAGCTTCCAGAGGCTACCGTCTGATCCTCACCATGCCGGAGACCATGAGCGTAGAGAGAAGAAATATCCTGAAAGCCTATGGCGCGGAGATCGTACTGACAGAAGGCGCAAAGGGCATGTCAGGAGCTATCGCTAAGGCAGAGGAACTGGCAGCGTCTATTGAGGGCAGCTTCCTGGCAGGGCAGTTCGACAATCCGGCGAATCCCACAGCCCACAGGAAAAGCACAGGACCGGAGATCTGGGAGGATACAGAAGGAGCGGTAGACCTTTTCGTGGCAGGTGTAGGAACCGGCGGAACCATCACCGGAGTGGGCGGATATTTAAAAGAAAAGAAACCAGAGCTGAAAATCGTAGCAGTGGAGCCCTCCGATTCTCCGGTACTTTCCGGCGGGAAACCAGGACCCCACAAGCTTCAGGGAATCGGCGCAGGCTTTGTACCGAAAGTATTGGATACGGAAGTATACGATGAAATCATGCAGATCGGCAGTGAGGAAGCTTTTGCCGCTGCCAAGCTTTTCGCCCATAAGGAAGGCATCCTGGTGGGAATTTCTGCCGGAGCTGCACTGCATGCAGCGCTGGAGCAGGCAAAACGCCCGGAGAACAAAGGCAAGACCATCGTAGTCCTGCTTCCTGACAGTGGGGACCGGTATTATTCCACTCCACTGTTCGGCTGAGAGGCAGGGGATTCCTATGAAAATATCCACCAGGGGAAGATATGCCCTGAGAATGATGCTGGATCTGGCTGCTTATGACACAGGGTCTCCGGTAAGGATCCGGGAGATTGCCAAAAGGCAGGAAATATCTGTAAAGTATATGGAGCAGATCGTCGCCATCCTGACCAAGGCAGGCTTTGTCAAAAGCATCCGGGGACCCCAGGGCGGCTACTGCCTTACCAGGAAGCCGGGGGAATATGTGCTGGGAGATATTCTGAGACTGACAGAAGGAAGCCTGGCGCCGGTAGAGTGCCTGGAGACAGCAGAGAATCCCTGCTCCAGGGCTTCCGGCTGCGCTGCCCTGAGATTCTGGAAGGAGCTGGATGGGGCGATCAGAAGCGTAGTGGACAGATATACCCTGGAAGATCTGCTGCAGTGGCAGCAGGAGGCAGGAAACAACTATATCATCTAACCATCCGTGCTCAGGGAAGTCTCATAAGTGAAAGACACAGGAGAGAAAAGAAAGATACAGGAAAAAAGACAGAAGAACAAATAAGAAACAGAAGAGCATAAAAAGAAATGCAAGAAAAAGGAAGGCTGCAGATACTCTAAGGAACGTCAAAAAGAAGTATCTGCAGCCTTTGCCTGTACTGCGGTGAAAACGGCGCCTGTCAGAACATTCCTTTTGACGCAGACTCGTCAGGTGCTCTGACAGATAACGAAAGAATGACAGAGATCGTTGGAATCTTCATATACGCAGTACAGGTTTAGGAAAAATGTGATATATGTAATCGGAAAACCCCCATTCAAAAGACATGCCGCGCATATCCGCAAGCAGCACAGGTCCCCCAAACAAGGCTTTCCGCGACTACTGAAATATAGGAAACAACCGTCCAAACATGTATTTCCCATGGTCCCAAAGGCTTATGAGACATCCATAGGATACTGTCCGCTGAAGCATGCCGTACACAGAGGCAGATCCTGCGTCATATAGGGCAGATCATCAATCTTCATATATCCCAGAGAGTCTGCCCCGATCATGGAGCAGATCTCCTGGGAAGAATGGGAAGAAGCGATCAGCTGCCGGTTGGACGGGATATCGGTCCCGAAGTAACAGGGATAAAGGAACGGCGGGGAGCTGACCCGTACGTGGACGCTTTTGGCGCCTGCTTCTTTCAGCATATGGATCAGATTCGCCATGGTAGTGCCCCGGACAATGGAGTCATCCACCAGGACGATCCGCTTTCCTTTTACCGCGGATTCCAGCACGCTAAGTTTCATACGCACGCTGTTTTCCCGCTCTTTCTGTGTGGGCTTGATGAAGGTTCTTCCCACATAGCTGTTTTTGTAGAAAGCAAATCCAAAGGGAATCCCGGATTCTTCAGAATACCCTTTGGCAGCCGGGATTCCCGATTCCGGAACACCGCAGACCATATCTGCCTCTACCGGATAGGACCGGGCAAGAGCAGCGCCTGCCCGAATGCGGGCATCATAGATATTGATGCCGTCCAGTGTGCTGTCCAGGCGTGCAAAGTAAATATATTCAAAAATGCAGTGTGCCTGCTTTTCCCTGCAAAGGGTAAAGTCAGAAGAAAGACCGGAGCTGGTAATCGTAAGGATTTCTCCCGGCCGGATATCCCGGACAAAGTCTGCCCCTACGCTGGCAAGCGCACAGCTTTCTGAGGCAAGGATCCAGGCATTTCCCCGTTTTCCCAGACACAGAGGCTTCAGCCCCAGAGGATCCCGGACCCCGATAAGCTTTCGCGGGCTGGCGATGACCAGACCGTAAGCACCCTGGATCATGGAGGCAGTCTTTTTGATGGCTTCCTCCACACAGCTGCAGTGCACCCGTTCTCTGGCGATGCAGCAGGCAATGACTTCCGAGTCCGTGGTCGTATGGAAGAGGACGCCCTCCTGCTCCAGCCGGGCGCGAATCTTGCCTGCATTGACCAGGTTGCCGTTGTGGGCAAGAGCGAGGGTTCCTTTCATATAGTTCAGTACCAGAGGCTGGGCATTTTGCACTACAGCAGCGCCGGTGGTGGAGTAGCGCACATGACCGATGCCCAGATTTCCATGGAGGGAAGCGAGGGTGTCTTCTTTGAAGACTTCGCTGACCAGCCCCATTCCTTTATGGGACTGGATGTTTCCCTTTGGACCGGAGGTATCGCTGACTGCCACGCCGCAGGACTCCTGACCTCTGTGCTGCAGGGCGTTCAGCCCGCAGTACAGATCAGCCGCCGTATTGTTTCCGTCAAAGTCATAAATGCCGAATACGCCGCAGGCCTCTTTGATTTCATAAGATGGATCGAATTCCATAGTGGTTCTGCTCCTTTATGTCTGAGATTTCCTGTTTCTTAAATAGAGAATAAAAGCGCGTCATAAGTAGGATAAGGAAGCTCTTCGTCCGGGATCTTGGTCTCTGCCGCGTCCGCTGCAGCCCGGATCTCATCCATAGCCGGAAGGAGGCTTGTGTGGCACAGGTCCGCTGCTTCCTGCATGGAGGCTGCCTGGGACACTGCCTGGATCTTTTCTTCCAAGTCTTTTAAGGAGACAGACAGTTTTTCATAGGCTGTGCCCAGCTCTGCTACAAGCGCCTGTGCCTCTGAGGTAGGAACTTCCTGTGCAAAGGCTTTCATTGCCATTGTCTGGTCTGCCACAGTGGAAGCATAGGACGAAACTGCGGGCAGGAAGTCTTTGGCTGTCATTTCCTTTAATGTTTTTGCTTCGATTTCTACTGTCTTTACATAGTTTTCCAGAAGGATCTCATAACGGGAACAAATTTCTTCTTTGGTGAATACGTGGTGCTTCGTAAACAGCTCTACGTTTTTCTCTGCAATAAAAGCAGGCAGGCAGTCGGGTGTGGAAGGCAGGTTGTAGAGACCGCGTTTTTCAGCTTCTTCCACCCATTCCTGAGTATATCCGTTTCCGTTGAAAATGACTTTTTTGTGCTTTCTGATGGCACGTTTGATCAGTTCATGTACTTCGTGCTCCATATTTTCAGGGGCAGTGTCTTTTAATTCTTCATAGAACTGAGCCAGTGCTTCAGCCACTGCCGTGTTCAGCACGATGTTGGGTGTTGCCACTGATGCAGAGGAGCCCAGCATACGGAATTCAAATTTATTTCCGGTAAAAGCAAAAGGTGAGGTCCTGTTGCGGTCCGTATTATCTTTTGTAAAGTGAGGAAGTACATGGGCTCCTGTTTCCAGCTGCACGGGTTTTTGTTTACCGAAATAAGTATCTTCTTCAATAGATTTTAAGACTGCGGTCAGTTCATCTCCCAGGAAGATGGAGACAATAGCAGGCGGGGCTTCATTTCCGCCCAGACGGTGGTCGTTTCCTGCTCCGGCTGCGGATACACGCATCAGGTCTGCATATTCATCCACGGCTTTGATCACTGCCATCAGGAATACCAGGAACTGGATGTTCTGTGCCGGTGTCCTGCCGGGTGCCAGCAGGTTATCGCCCAGGTTGGTGGAGATAGACCAGTTGTTGTGCTTGCCGCTTCCATTGATGCCTTCAAATGGTTTTTCATGGAGCAGGCAGACCATACCGTGTTTATCAGCTGTTTTCTTCATGATCTCCATGGTCAGCTGGTTGTAATCTACCGCTACATTGGCAGTGGAGAATACCGGGGCCAGCTCATGCTGTGCCGGAGCTACTTCGTTGTGTTTGGTCTTAGCGGGGATGCCCAGCTTCCACAGCTCTTCGTCCAGATCGTGCATATAGGCTGCAACTCTTGGTTTTAAAGCTCCGAAATAGTGATCCTCCATTTCCTGTCCCCTGGGAGCGGGAGCTCCAAGCAAGGTCCTGCCGCACAGGATCAGGTCACGGCGTTTTTCATACAGGTCTTTGTCTACCAGGAAATATTCCTGCTCCGGACCTATCGTAGTAGAAACACTGGTAACTTCTGTGTTGCCCAGAAGGTGCAGGATTTTTACTGCCTCCTGATTCAGAGCTTCCATAGAGCGAAGCAGCGGTGTCTTTTTGTCCAGTGCTTCTCCGCCGTAAGAACAGAATGCAGTAGGTATATAGAGGGTACGGTCTTTAATGAACGCCGGAGAAGTAGGATCCCACGCAGTATAGCCTCTTGCTTCAAAGGTGGCACGCAGACCGCCGGAGGGGAAGCTGGAAGCATCCGGTTCGCCTTTGACCAGTTCCTTTCCGGAAAAGTCCATGATCACTTCACCGTCGCCTACCGGTGTGATGAAACTGTCATGCTTTTCCGCAGTGAATCCGGTCATGGGCTGGAACCAGTGAGTATAATGGGTAGCGCCGTTTTCCACAGCCCATTCTTTCATGGCTACTGCTACAGAGTTCGCTACATCCAGCTCCAGATGTGTTCCGTTCTCAATGGTTTTTCTTAATGCTTTGTATACATCTTTAGGAAGTTTGTTCCTCATAACCTTGTCGTTAAAGACCAGGCTTCCATATAATGCAGGGATATCTTTCATATTAGGCTCTCCTTTCAATGTGCAGATGGTGAACTTTATAAAAGTACATCTTCACAGTGTTAAAATAAATGAAAATAGAAAAAGCGCCCTGGATCTGCATCCAGAGCGCCTTTGCTCTATGTCTGTAGTATACTCAGAAAAAAAATTTTGTCAATCCCCTTTTTGGAATTTTTTTGTAAAGATTTCCATTGCAGGGTACGGGAAAGACAGAAAAATTTGAAAAAATGAAATTCAGGGATTTACAAACGGGAAAAAATCGTTTATAGTAGTTCCTAAATTGAAAAAGCAGCAAGCAAATGACAAAGGCGTCAGAATTTCCGTTTACGGAGGTCCTGACGCCTTTTTTGTCTATGCATCAGGAGGAAAAATGTGATGGTGAAATATGTATTTGTAACAGGCGGCGTGGTTTCCGGGCTTGGCAAGGGGATTACCGCAGCCTCTGTGGGAAGGCTTCTGAAGGCCCGGGGCTACCAGGTGACCATGCAGAAGTTCGATCCCTATATTAATATTGATCCCGGCACCATGAATCCTATCCAGCACGGGGAAGTGTTTGTCACAGATGACGGCACGGAGACCGATCTGGATCTGGGGCATTATGAAAGGTTTATTGATGAAAGCCTGGATCAGAATTCCAATGTTACCACAGGGAAAATATACTGGTCCGTACTGAATAAGGAGCGGCGGGGCGATTACGGCGGAGGGACCGTACAGGTGATCCCTCATATTACCAATGAGATCAAAAGCCGCTTCTACCGGGGAAAGACCCCGACAGAAGACCGGATCGCCATCATCGAGGTGGGAGGAACTGCGGGAGATATTGAAAGCCAGCCCTTTCTGGAAGCAATCCGCCAGTTCCAGCACGATGTGGGAAAGGAAAATGCCATACTGATCCATGTGACGCTGATCCCTTATCTGAAAGCTTCCGGAGAGCTGAAGACCAAGCCTACCCAGGCAAGTGTCAAGGAACTCCAGGGGATGGGGCTGCAGCCGGATATCCTGGTGTGCCGGTCAGAATATCCCCTGCCAGAGGAGCTGAAGGAGAAGATCGCATTATTCTGTAATGTACCGGCAAAGCGGGTACTGCAGAACTTGGATGTGGAATATTTATACGAAGCGCCTCTGGTCATGGAAAAGGAACATTTGGGAGAGGTGGTGTGCGAAGCGCTGCATCTTCCTGACCGCCAGCCGGATCTGGAGGACTGGAAGATCATGGTGGAGGCTCTGAAAAATCCGGTATCCCAGACAGAGATTGCTATTGTAGGAAAATATATCCAGCTCCACGATGCTTATCTCAGTGTGGCAGAAGCATTAAAGCACGGCGGGATCGCAGAGAAAGTCAGCGTAAACCTGCGCTGGGTGGATTCGGAAGAACTGGAGAGACAGGGCTGCGAGCCGCTTTTAGACGGCGTAGACGGCATTCTGATCCCCGGAGGCTTCGGCACCAGAGGAACCGAAGGGAAGATCCTGGCAGCCCGGTACGCCAGGGAAAAGAAGATTCCGTTTCTGGGCATCTGTCTGGGAATGCAGACTGCCATCATTGAATATGCCAGACACGTACTGGGATACACCGATGCCAGCAGTACAGAGATCAATCCTGATACCCTGCATCCGGTAATTTACCTGATGCCGGAGCAGAACGGAGTAGAGAATCTGGGAGGGACCTTAAGGCTGGGAGCTTATCCCTGCATCCTCAGGGAAGGCACCAAAGCCATGGAGCTGTACGGGACAAGAGAAGTCTCTGAACGGCACAGACACAGATATGAAGTAAACAATGACTACAGAACCGCGCTGGAAGAAAACGGAATGATCCTTTCCGGGCTTTCTCCGGACGGAAGAATCGTAGAAATGATAGAACTGAAAGATCATCCATTCTTTGTGGGCACACAGGCGCACCCGGAATTAAAGTCAAGACCAAACCGCGCCCACCCGCTTTTCAAAGGTTTTGTAAAAGCGGCAGACCGATATGGAAAAGAGAAACAGACAGGGAGGTAAAGGAAGATGAGCAACCAATTTCAGGGGCTGTACAGCCCGGCGTTTGAACATGATAACTGCGGAATCGGAGCAGTGGTGAACAGCAAAGGGATTAAAAGTCATAAGACCGTGGAGCGTGCGCTTCACATCGTGGAGAACCTGGAGCACCGCGCCGGAAAAGATGCGGAAGGAAAGACCGGAGACGGTGTAGGTATCCTGCTTCAGATCTCCCATAAATTTTTCTCAAAAGTCTGTAAAAAAGACGGGATCGAGCTGGGAGGAGAGAGAGAATACGGCATTGCCCAGCTGTTCTTCCCACAGGAAGAATTAAAGAGAAACCAGGCAAAAAAAATGTTCGAGATCATCGTAGAAAAGGAAGGGCTGGAGCTCTTAGGCTACCGGGAAGTCCCGGTCTATTCCGAAGTTCTGGGACATAAAGCACTGGAATGTATGCCTCATATCGTACAGGCATTTATCAAAAAACCGGAAAATGTGCAGAAAGGTCTGGAGTTTGACCGCCGTCTTTACATTGCCCGCCGTGTATTCGAGCAGAGCAATGACAATACTTATGTGGTATCCATGTCCAGCAGGACCATCGTATACAAAGGAATGTTCCTGGTAGGACAGCTGCGTACCTTCTTCGCAGACCTGCAGGATAAAGATTATGAATCTGCCATTGCCATGGTGCATTCCAGATTCAGCACCAATACCAACCCCAGCTGGGAGCGTGCGCATCCCAACCGCTTCATCGTACACAACGGCGAGATCAATACCATCCGGGGCAATGCAGACAAGATGCAGGCGCGGGAGGAGAATATGGCTTCCGAACATTTAAAAGGACAGCTGCACAAAATCCTTCCTGTAGTAGACCGGAGAGGTTCCGACTCCGCTATGCTGGATAATACCCTGGAATTCCTGGTCATGAGCGGCATGGATCTGCCTCTGGCAGTAATGATCACCATCCCCGAGCCCTGGGCGAACAATCAGACCCTGTCCCAGGAAAAGAGAGACTTCTACCAGTATTACGCTACCATGATGGAACCCTGGGACGGACCTGCCTCCATCGTATTTTCTGACGGCGATCTGATGGGCGCTGTCCTGGACCGCAACGGTCTGCGTCCTTCCAGATATTATGTACTGAAAAACGGCGACGTGATCCTGGCATCCGAGGTAGGCGTCCTGGAAGTACCGGAGGAAGAAATCGTCTTAAAAGAACGTCTGCATCCGGGAAAAATGCTTCTGGTAGACACCACAAAAGGAGAGATCCTGGACGATGACCAGATCAAAGAACGCTATGCGAAAGCACAGCCTTATGGAGAATGGCTGGACAGCAATCTGATCCAGTTAAAAGACTTAAAGATTCCAAATCTCCGGGTAGAAGAGTACACACCGGAGCAGAGAAGGCGCCTTCAGAAAGCCTTCGGTTATACTTATGAAGAATACAGAAAATCCATCTGCAGCATGGCGTTAAACGGATCAGAAGCCATTGCGGCAATGGGTACCGATACACCTCTGGCAGTGCTTTCTTCCAAGCACCGTCCGCTGTTTGATTACTTTAAACAGCTGTTTGCCCAGGTAACCAATCCGCCCATTGACGCTATCCGTGAGGAGATCGTCACCAGCACCACCGTCTATGTAGGAAAAGACGGCAACCTGCTGGAAGAGACACCGGAGAACTGCCAGGTACTGAAGATCAACAATCCGATCCTGACCAATACAGACCTTATGAAGCTGAAATATATGAACAAAAAAGGCTTCAAGACTGCAGTGGTTCCCATCACCTATTATAAGAGCACCAAGCTGGAAAGAGCTCTGGACCGTCTGTTTGTGGAAGTGGATAAAGTATACCGGGAAGGAGCCAATATTGTCATCCTCTCTGACCGCGGAGTAGACGAAAATCATGTGCCCATTCCGTCCCTTTTGGCAGTATCTGCCGTGCATCAGCACCTGGTCGATACCAAGAAACAGACTTCCCTTTCCCTGATCCTGGAGTCCGGAGAACCCAGAGAAGTCCATCATTTTGCAGCGCTGTTAGGATACGGCGCCTGCGCGGTAAACCCGTATCTGGCGCTGGAGACGATCCAGGAACTGATCGAGGAAAAGCTGTTGGACAAAGATTATTATGCGGCAGTCAATGACTACAACTGTGCTGTGATCCACGGCATTGTAAAGATCGCTTCCAAGATGGGAATCTCTACCATACAGTCTTATCAGGGAGCCAAGATTTTTGAAGCTATCGGTATTTCCAAGGAAGTCATTGATAAATACTTTGCAGGAACTGTCAGCCGTGTAGGCGGCATTACCCTGGAGGATATCGCTGCCAGTGTAGACGAACTGCATTCCCGTGCTTTTGATCCTCTGGGAAGAAGTGTGGACCTGACCTTAGACAGCTTAGGAAAACACAAAATGAGAAGCGGCGGAGAAGAGCACAGATACAATCCAGCCACCATCCACATGCTGCAGAAATCCACCAAAATGGGCGATTACGGTATGTTTAAAGAATATACAAAAATGGTCGATGAGGAGCGCAGCGGAAACTTAAGAAGCCTTATGGACTTCCGTTTCCCGGAAAAAGGCATCCCCATTGAGGAAGTTGAGAGCGTGGACAGCATTGTAAAAAGGTTTAAGACAGGCGCCATGTCCTATGGTTCCATTTCTCAGGAAGCCCATGAGACCCTTGCCCTTGCCATGAACATGCTCCACGGCAAATCCAACACCGGTGAAGGCGGTGAAAGTGAAGAAAGGCTGGACTCCGCAGGCACAGCCAATGACCGCTGTTCTGCCATCAAACAGGTGGCAAGCGCCCGTTTCGGCGTTACCAGCCGGTATCTGGTAAGCGCTAAGGAAATCCAGATCAAGATGGCACAGGGAGCGAAACCCGGCGAAGGCGGACACCTTCCGGCGAGAAAGGTTTACCCATGGATCGCCAGGACCCGTCACTCCACACCAGGCGTCAGCCTGATCTCTCCGCCGCCGCACCATGACATCTACTCCATCGAAGACCTTGCACAGCTGATCTACGACCTGAAAAACGCCAACAAATACGCAAGGATCTCTGTAAAATTAGTGTCTGAAGCAGGCGTGGGAACCATTGCCGCAGGTGTGGCAAAAGCAGGCGCGCAGGTCGTACTGATCTCCGGCTATGACGGCGGTACAGGAGCAGCTCCGGAAAGCTCCATCCACAATGCGGGACTTCCCTGGGAGCTGGGACTTGCCGAGACCCATCAGACCCTTTTAAGAAACGGTCTGAGAAGCCGTGTCATGATCGAGACCGACGGCAAGCTTATGAGCGGCAGAGACGTGGCGATCGCAGCCCTTTTAGGCGCAGAGGAATTCGGCTTTGCCACAGCGCCGCTGGTAACCATGGGCTGTGTGATGATGCGTGTGTGCAACCTGGATACCTGTCCGGTAGGCGTTGCCACACAGAATCCGGAGCTGAGAAAACGCTTCAAAGGAAAACCGGAATATGTAGTGAACTTCATGCGCTTTATCGCAGAAGAACTCCGGGAATACATGGCAAAACTGGGTGTGCGCACCTTAGATGAAATGGTAGGACGCAGCGATCTTTTGAAGGTAAAAGAACATGCGGAAAACCCCATGGGACAGAAAATCGACTTAAGCGCTATCCTGGAAAATCCTTACCAGCAGCCTGATGAGACTGTAACCTTTGATCCAAAGAAAGCCTTTGATTTCCAGTTGGAAAAAACTCTGGATGAAAGCGTACTGCTGAAGAAACTGGCATCCGCTGTCCAAAAAGGAGAGAAAGCATCGGTATCCGTGGAAGTGGGTAATACCAACCGTACCCTGGGTACGCTGCTGGGCGCGGAGATCACCAGACAGCATAAAAAAGGACTGCCGGAGGATACCCTGACAGTCAACTGCAAGGGAGCAGGCGGACAGAGCTTCGGCGCCTTTATCCCCGCAGGTCTTACCCTGAACCTGGAAGGAGATACCAACGATTACTTTGGAAAAGGTCTCTCCGGCGGCAAGCTGGCTGTCTATCCGCCTAAGAACAGAACCTACTGCGCGAAAGATAATATGATCGCAGGAAACGTGGCTCTTTACGGCGCCACCAGCGGAAAAGCCTTCTTATGCGGCGTAGCCGGAGAACGCTTCGCAGTCCGCAATTCCGGCGCTTACGCAGTGGTAGAAGGTGTGGGTGAGCACGGCTGCGAATACATGACAGGAGGAAGAGTCGTTGTATTAGGAAGCACAGGCAAGAACTTTGCCGCAGGTATGAGCGGCGGCATCGCCTACGTGCTGGATGAAGACAACACTCTCTACAAAAACCTGAACAAAGCCATGATTTCTATTGAAAAGATGGAAAGCAAAGTAGACATACATGAATTAAAGAGCCTGATCGAGGAGCACGTACAGTGTACCGGCTCTGAAAAAGGAAAGGAAATTCTGGAGCATTTCCAGGAGTACCTGCCGAAATTTAAGAAGATTATTCCGGATGATTATAAGAAAATGACCTCTTTAAGCATCAAGCTTGAGGAGCAGGGCATGAGCACAGAACAGGCACAGATGGAAGCATTTACAGAAGTATTTCAGAAATAATCGGAGGTGGGAAAATGGGAAAACCAACAGGATTTTTAGAATATGACAGAAAAGAGGCAAAGCACGAAGAACCCCTGGAGAGAATCCGGCATTTTCGGGAATTTAAGAAGCCTCTCTCCCTGGAAGAGCAGAAGCTGCAGGGGGCGCGCTGCATGGAATGCGGCGTTCCCTTCTGCCAGTGGGGAAATATGATTGCAGGGATGGCGTCCGGCTGTCCCCTGCACAATCTGGTGCCGGAGACCAATGACCTGGTCTACCGGGGAAAGTGGAAGCAGGCATACGAAAGACTGGAAAAGACCCACAGCTTCCCTGAATTTACCTGCCGCGTCTGCCCGGCGCTGTGCGAAGCTGCATGTACCTGCAACATCAACGGCGAACCGGTCTCCACAAAGGAAAATGAGAAAGCCATCATTGAGACCGCTTATCAAAACGGATGGGCAGCGCCCCACAAGATCCCTATGCGCACGGGCAAAAAGATCGCGGTGGTGGGAAGCGGTCCTTCCGGGCTTGCGGCAGCCCAGGAACTGAACAGAAAGGGACATTCTGTAACCGTATTTGAGCGGAATGACCGCATCGGCGGACTGCTCCGCTACGGCATCCCCAATATGAAGCTGGATAAGTCGGTGATCGACCGGCGCATGAAGATCATGGAAGAAGAAGGGGTTGTATTCTGCACAGGCGTTGATGTGGGAAAAGACAAGAAACCTGCGCAGCTGTTAAAGGAATTTGACCGTGTGGTACTGGCGTGCGGAGCCTCCAATCCCAGAGACATTTCCGTGCCGGGAAGGGATGCAGGAAATATTTTCTTTGCGGTGGATTATCTGAAATCCATCACCAAGAGCCTGCTGGATTCCGGCTTAAAAGACAATCAGTTTGTAAACGCAAAAGGAAAGCATGTGCTGGTCATCGGCGGCGGTGATACCGGAAACGACTGTGTGGGAACTGCCATCCGTCTGGGAGCGAAATCCGTTACCCAGCTGGAAATGATGCCCATGCCTTCCAAAGAAAGGACAGCGGCAAATCCCTGGCCGGAATGGCCCAGAGTCCTGAAAACAGATTATGGCCAGGAAGAAGCCATCGCTGTTTTCGGTCATGACCCCAGAGTCTACCAGACCACGGTAACAGAATTTATCAAGGATGAAAAAGGAAATGTGCAGAAAGCAAAGATCGTAAAGCTGGAGCCGAAAAAGGATGAGAAGACCGGACGCATGAACATGGTTCCTGTGGAAGGCACAGAAAAACTGATCGATGCCCAGCTGGTCCTGATCGCGGCAGGATTTTTGGGAAGCCAGAAGTATGTGACCGACGCCTTTAAGGTGGCAGTCAACGGCAGGACCAATGTAGAGACAAAGCCCGGAGAATACGAGACCAGCGTGCCCGGCGTGTTTACCGCAGGAGATATGCACCGGGGACAGTCCCTGGTAGTCTGGGCGATCACCGAGGGCAGAAGAGCGGCAGAAGCCGTGGATAAATCCCTGATGGGGATGTGATTACTGTGAAAAAAAGCAGTGTCCGAAAACCGAAGAGATAAAAATAAAAGGAAAAGTCCTCCAGGGATATTGACAGAAAATCCCGGCACTGCTATAATACCACCCATGAAGGACAACG
>NHCFC00100__coassemble_1857_pt1 | contig 14288 bp, 14 predicted proteins | sample NHCFC00100__metabat2_low_PE_019 | metagenome-assembled genome bin NHCFC00100
AACCACTAAAATCTATTTTTGAAATGCATCCGTTCTTCTTCTCTTCCGAAATTTCCTTTTGAAGTTTTTTCTGAAATATCCTTTCTGCTTTCTCAGAAGATCTTCTCCCCTGCCACATATTTCCCCACAACATCCCGGTCCTCAGAAAGATAAATGATCCTCTCCAGCCGTTCTTTCATAGACAGCCGCGCAGGTGTAGAAAGCCTCTCTTCGTCTATGATCACCGCATCCAGCTCATAGCCCGGCTCAAAGCTTCCCACCTTTCCGAAAAAGCTTCCGCCTCCTTTGGTTCCCAGATAGAAAGCTTCCTCGGTCCTCAGCGGCGCCAGAGAAGCGTCCGCCAGTCTCCATCGCAGCTTGGACACCTGTATGGCTTCTGCCATGGTCTGAAAGACCGACATCTTATGCCCGCCCGCAATGTCGGTCCCCAGCCCCACCTGCATCCCTTCCTCCAGATACCTTCTCACCGGAGCGATTCCTGAGGACAGATCCGTGTTGGACTGAGGGCAGTGGGCAATGTAGACAGGATTCTCCCTTAAAAGCTTTTTCTCATTCTCCGATTCCCCGGAATAAACACAGTGCGCCATAACCGCAGGCGCTTCCGGCATCCCCAGAAGACCGAAATGCTCATAAACTTCCGCGTAAGACTCTGCCCAGGGACACAGCTCTTTTACCCAGGCAATCTCCGACGGATTCTCTGACAGATGGGACTGGACGGGAAGCTTCCGCTCTTCGCAGATCTTTCCCAGCTCTCCCAGCAGCTCTTCTGTACAGGCGGGTACAAATCTGGGTGTGACCACAGGCTTTACATTTTCATATTTTCCGCTGACCACATCCAGCCACTGGCACACACTGCGGGCTGCCGCAAAAGGTCCCGGCTCCAAAAGCCCCGCAGACGCATTCCGGTCCATGCTGACCTTCCCCACCATAGTCTTTAACCCGGTCTGCTCCAACTCTTCCATCAGGATCTGGGTAGCCTCCCTGTGAATGGTCCCGAAAATGCACGCCCGGGCAGTGGCGCTCTCTTTCAGTTTCCGTGCAAACAGCCCATAGGCTTTCCTGGCATACTCCGGGTCTGCATAGCGTTCCTCTTCCGGGAAGGTCCTGGTTTCAAGCCACTGCAGAAGCTCCAGGTCCATGCCTGTCCCTGCAAAGGCATACTGGGGCGCATGGACATGCAGGTCGTACAGCCCGGGAAGGATCATGGCGTGTTCCCAGTTCTGCACCGAAAGCCCGGCATATGCCTGCGGAATCTCACGAAAGACACCTCTGCAGATCCCATCGGTGCAAACCAGATATCCCTGCTCCACACAGGACAGCTCCTCTTTTGATCTACTGAAACAGATATCACCTTTCAGAATAAAGTTTTTCATGTTCATGGCTCATCCTTTCTCTTCCTCTCAAAATGTCCGTCTCTGAGGAGTACCTTCTCCATATATTTTCACAGCTTTTACAGCAAGAAAAAAGCAGAAGCCCTCTCCTTTCCGAGTCTGCTTCTGCTTTTATCTTCTCATATTCTCAAAGACATTGCAAGGCTCCCATACCCTGCGCAGGATTTTCCTTATACAGAACTTTCCTTTTACAGAATATTCAGCTGCTCTGCAGCAGCTCTGAATTCCTTCATAATGTCTTCTACTTTTTCCATTTTTTCACACCGGTAAGCATTCTCCCCGCAGAAAAGCAGGGCGTCGTCCAGCTTCCCTTCTGCGGCGTTGACCAGCGCCTGAGTGATGCAGTAAGGGATCTTTGCCGGATTGCAGGTGGTAATGCACTGATAACAATGAGTGATCCTGCATTTTTCTGTCTTGGTCCGCTCTATAAAAGCGTTGCGGATCGCCCGTCCCGGCATGCCCACCGGACTTTTGACAATGCAGATGTCTTCTTTCTTTGCTTTGATATAGGCATCCTTATATTCCGGCGCCGCATCACATTCCTCGGTGGTGACAAACCGGGTCGCCGCCTGCACGCCGTCTGCTCCCAGGGAAAGGGCATGTTTCATGTCCTCCCCGTCGAAAATCCCGCCTGCAACGATAACGGGGATCTTTCTTCCCGCTTTTTCTCCGTATTCCTCTGCCTTTTTGACAATGGAGCGGATCACTTCATCGTAGGCTTCCTGGGTACAGGTTTCCAGCTCCTCCAGCGTGAAGCCTAAATGTCCCCCGGCTTTTGGTCCTTCCACTACCACAAAATCCGGGTATCTGTTATATTTTCTTTCCCATAATCTGCACAAGACCACGAAAGATTTCAAAGAAGATACCACTGGAGCGATCTTGGCCTTTGTTCCCTCCACATAAGCCGGGAGGTCCACAGGAAGCCCTGCGCCGGAAATGATCACATCCGCACCGGCATCCGCAGCACATCTTACATACTCTTCATAGCGCTGGGTAGCCACCATGATGTTCACGCCCACGATTCCTCCCCGGGCGATTTCTTTTGCCTTTTTCAGCTCTTTTCTGATAGCCCTGAAATTGGCTTCAAAAGGATTTTCATAAAAATCCGGTTCTCTCCAGCCAATCTGTGCTGTGGAAATAATGCCGATCCCTCCGTTTGCAGCCACGCTGCCTGCAAGGCTGGAGAGGCTGATGCCTACTCCCATGCCGCCCTGGATCACGGGAACCTCAGCCCTTAAATCTCCGATCACTAATCCATTGCTCATACTATTCTCCGTTCTTTGCCGTCTTATGCTGAAAGCCTTGCTTCCGGCTCTTTACATTTTTCTGAATCTTTCATACCGCTGGACTTTCAGCGCTTCCGGATCCAGCTGATCCATTCTCTCCAGGAATCCGTGGATCCTGTCTTTCATATTTCTTGCCAGTTCCGGCAGACTTTCCCTGCACGCGGGAATCTCTTCCGGGATCACCTGCTCAATGATGCCAAGGTCGTACAGATCTTTTGCCGTGATCTTCATCACCTCGGCTGCTTCTTTTGCCCTCTTGCTGTCCTTCCAGAGGATGGATGCAAAGCCTTCGGGGGAAAGAATGGAGTAAGTAGCATTTTCCAGCATCCACACTTCATTTCCCACGCCAAGAGCCAGGGCGCCGCCGCTGCCGCCTTCTCCAATGACAATGCTGAGCACCGGGATCTTCAGGTCAGACATTTCCAGCAGATTTCTGGCAATGGCTTCCCCCTGTCCCCTTTCTTCTGCTTCAATTCCGCAGAAGGCGCCCGGCGTATCAATGAAATTAATGACAGGACGGTTGAATTTCTCTGCCTGCTTCATCAGACGCAGCGCTTTTCTGTAGCCTTCCGGAGAGGGCATACCAAAGTTTCTCGTAATATTCTCCTTGGTATTTCTTCCCTTCTGCACGCCAATGACTGTCACAGGCTGTCCGTCCAGCACTGCCACGCCGCCGATGACGGCGCCGTCATCCCGGAATGCCCGGTCTCCGTGAAGCTCCATAAATTCATCAAATATGGTTTCGATATAATCCATGCTGGTAAGACGTTTGGAATCTCTGGCGATCTCCACACGCTCCCAGGCACTCATTTCTTTTTCTCTTTTTCTCTTGTGAGATCTTCTCTCTTCCTCTTCTTTGTTTTCCGGCAGAGCGATCCTGGAGAACTGGCAGTAGCCGTTCTTCCTCTCATGGAGCTTCAGCAGCCCGGACAGGGTTGCCTTTAATTTCTCCCGGTATACAATGCCGTCAATGATGCCGTGTTCTACCAGAAATTCGGATCTCTGGAACCCTTCCGGCAGTTTCTGACCGATGGTCTGGGCAATGACTCTGGGACCGGCAAAGCCGATAAGCGCCCCGGGCTCTGCCAGGATAATATCTCCCAGCATGGCAAAGCTGGCTGTCACACCGCCGGTTGTCGGATCGGTGAGAACGGGGATGTATAATAACCCTGCTTCACTGTGTTTCTTAATGGCTGCGGAAGTTTTTGCCATCTGCATCAGGGAAACGATCCCCTCCTGCATTCTGGCGCCGCCGGAACAGCAGAACAGTACCACCGGAAGTTTTTCCTCGGTAGCCCGCTCAAATGCCCGGGTGATCTTCTCGCCTACTACATAGCCCATACTTCCCATAAGGAATCTGGCATCACAAACACCCAGTACCACCGGTGTCCCGTCGATCTTTGCCAATCCGATACGGACAGCCTCTTCTAAGTGGGTCTTTTCCTGCATCTGGGCAATCTTCTCTTCATAACCGGGATAGTCCAGGGGATTAAAGGTAGAAAGCCCTGTACACCACTCCTGAAAGCTTCCCTTGTCTGCCACCAGCTTGATCCTGGTCTTTGCCTTGATCCGGAAATAGCCTTTGCACTTGGGACATACATAAGAGTGGTTTACCACATCCTCCTTATACAGAAGTTCTCCGCATTTGGGGCATTTGACCCAAAGACCCTCCGGGACTACAGGGACTGTTTCCTGCTCGTTTCTGTTTTCTTCTTCCTGTATCTCTTCTGCCTGTACATTGGCAGACTTTTTAAATAAATCCTTTAATCTGGACATCTTCTACGGCTCCTTTTACTCCATGTGATAATGTTCCGGAATAAAATGTGTAGTCACATTTCCCTCTACAAAATCCTTCTGGTTCAAAATATCATACTGGAAATCCAGGTTGGTCTGTACGCCCTCGATGACCACCTCTCCCAGGGTGCTGCGCATTTTGGCAATGGCAGAAGCCCGGTCCTTGTCATATACGATCACCTTCATGATCATGGAATCATAGTTGGGCGGGATCTTATATCCGTTATAAACTGCGGTATCAATGCGCACGCCGTTTCCGCCGGGCACATGAATGTTCTCGATCATACCGGGGCAGGGCATAAAGTTTCTCTCCGGATCCTCTGCGTTGATCCTGCACTCAATGGCATGGCCTCTCATCTGGATCTCTTCCTGCTTTACAGAAAGGGGCAGACCTGCGGCAACACGGATCTGTTCTTTTACCAGGTCCACGCCGGAGACGAATTCCGTCACCGGATGCTCTACCTGGATCCTGGTGTTCATTTCCATAAAGAAGAACTCCCCGGATTTATCCAGCAGGAATTCAATGGTGCCTGCGCTCTCATAGCCCACCGCCTTGGCAGCCCGTCTGGCAGTCTCTCCCATTTTCTCCCTGGTCTCCTGGTTGATGGCGCAGGAAGGAGATTCCTCAATCATCTTCTGATGACGTCTCTGGATGGAGCAGTCTCTCTCTCCCAGCTGCACTACATTACCGAATTTATCACCCAGGATCTGCACTTCGATGTGTCTGGGCTCTCTAACGTATCTTTCCAGATACATGGTATCGTCCGCAAAGGCATTGACGGATTCTCTCTGAGCGGTATTGAAATTCTCCACAAAATCCTCACGGCTTTCGGAAATCCTCATACCTTTTCCGCCGCCGCCGGAGGACGCTTTGATCATAATGGGGAAACCGATCTTTTCTGCTGCTGCCAGAGCTTCTTCTGCAGTGTAGACAGGCTCTTTTGTTCCCGGGACAACCGGCACGCCTGCCTCCATCATGGTCTTTCGCGCCTCGGATTTATTTCCCATTCTGTGGATGATCTGGGCGCTGGGACCGATAAAAGCCACGTTGCACTTTTCACACATTTCCACGAATTTAGCATTTTCTGATAAAAAGCCAAAGCCCGGATGAATGGCTTCTGCCTTGGTAGCAACTGTAGCGCTTAAGATCCGCTCCATATTCAGATAGCTTTCTGAAGGAGCGGCGGGTCCGATACAGATCGCCTCATCGGCAAGCTGGGCGTGAAGCGCGTCCCTGTCTGCTTCTGAATAAACTGCAACAGTCTGTATTCCCATCTCTCTGCAGGCGCGGATAATACGCACCGCGATCTCTCCTCTGTTTGCAATTAAAATTTTCTGAAACATGAATTTCTCTCCTTCAACCCCTTATCCGATCATAAAGGTCATTTCTGCCATAACGGTAACTTTTCCGTCCTGGTTTTTGGCAACTGCTTTTCCTACGCCTACCGGACCTTTTTCTTTGATGATCTCCACTTCCAGTGTCAGAACATCTCCCGGAACGACTTTATTTTTAAATTTAGCAGAATTAATCGCTCCGAAATAAGCGGTCTTTCCTTTGTTCTCCGGTTTGCTTAAAATTGCTACTGCGCCTACCTGCGCCAGCGCTTCAATCTGAAGCACACCCGGCATCACAGGCTCCTGGGGAAAATGCCCGGTAAAAAACGGTTCATTATAGGTCACGCATTTTCTTCCTGTAGCCCGCACGCCCGGTTCCATATCCTCAATGGTATCGATCAGCAGAAACGGATGTCTGTGAGGAATGATCTCCATAATTTCTTTTGTTGTCAGTTTCATGGTTTTTCCTCCCCTTCCTGTTATTTGATCACAAACAGCGGCTGTCCGTATTCTACGACCTGTTCGTTGGAAACTAAAATTTTTTCAACGGTTCCGTCAAATTCGGATTCAATTTCGTTCATCAGCTTCATGGCTTCCACGATTGCCAGAACCTGTCCTTTCTTCACGGTGTCGCCTTCTTTCACAAAGGGCTCTGCATCTGGAGAAGGAGCGTTGTAGAAGGTTCCTACCAAAGGAGACTTCACTACATTTCCTGCAGGAATGGTATCCTCAGCCTCAGCTGCCGCATCTGCTGCTGCCGGTACGGCAACTGCTGTCAGTTCCTGGGGAGCTGCCGCAGCGATGGGACCTGCTGCCGGAAGAACCGGAGCCGGAGCTGCCACGATCTTTGTCTGTTTATCGGTTTTCATGGAAATCTTCAGGTTTCCCTCTTCCATGGTAAACTGTGTCAGATTGGATTCACTGACTGTATGAATTAACTCAATGATTTTTTCTAATTCCATGACCATTCTCCTTACTGAACTTTATCCTTCATATTTTTTAAGAAGCAGGCTGGCATTGTGTCCGCCGAAGCCCAGGGAATTGGACAGGGCGTATTTCACCTCTGTCTCTACTCCATGTCCTGTCACATAGTCCAGATCGCATTCTTCATCTGCTACCTGGTAGCCGACAGTCTCATGAAGATAATTATTCTCAATCTCTTTTATGCAGGCAATAAATTCTACTGCGCCTGCTGCGCCTAACAGATGACCGATCATAGACTTGGTGGAATTGATCTTCATCTCTTTTGCATGATCTCCGAACACCTTCTTGATCGCTCTTGTCTCGAAAAGGTCGTTGTGGTGGGTGCTGGTTCCGTGGGCATTGATGTACATCACATCGTCCAGAGCGATCCCAGCTTCCTTCACTGCGTTTTCCATGCATCTGGCTGCGCCGGAGCCGTCTTCGATCGGAGAAGTGATATGGTATGCATCGCTGGTAGCGCCGTATCCCACAACTTCTGCCAGGATCGTCGCTCCTCTCTTCTTCGCGTGCTCCAGTTCTTCCAGAACTACGATACCTGCTCCTTCTCCCATGACAAAGCCGTCTCTTTCCTTATCAAAAGGAATGGAGCAGCGGTCAGGGTCTGTGGAATTGGAAAGTGCTGTCAAGGCGGAGAAGCCTGCTACGCCTACCGGTGTAATGCAGGACTCAGCACCGCCTGCTACCATCACGTCCGCGTCGCCGAACTGGATGGTGCGGTATGCCTCTCCGATGCAGTGGGTACCGGAAGCGCATGCGGTTACTACATTAATGCTTTTTCCTTTTAATCCAAACTGGATAGAAACATTACCTGCTGCCATATTGGAGATCATCAGGGGTACCATCAGAGGATTCACTCTGGAAGGTCCTTTTTCCATCAGTTTCTTGTGCTCTCTCTCTACTGTCTGAAGGCTTCCGATGCCGGAACCGATGGAACAGCCTACCATAAACGGGTCTTCCTGCTCCATGTCAATGCCGGACTGCTCCAGAGCTTCCTTTGCCGCTGCAACTGCGTACTGGCAGAACAGTTCCATTCTCTTTGCAGCCTTGAAATCCATGTAATCTTTTCCCTGGAAGCCTTTTACCTCAGCTGCCAGATGTACTTTATAGTCAGAAGTGTCAAACTTGGTGATCTCTCCGAATCCATGTCTGCCTTCTTTTAATCCATTCCAAAACTCTTCTACATTCAGTCCCAGGGGTGTGATGGCACCCATACCTGTCACTACTACTCTTCTCATAACTCCTCCTACATGCTCATGCCGCCGTCAACGCTGATTACCTGTCCGGTGATATAGTCTGCTTTTTCAGAAGCCAGAAATGCTACCATTTCCGCGATGTCCTTGGTCTGTCCGAATTTTCCCAGGGGGATCTGGCTGCAGGCTGCTTCTTTGATCTCTGCGCCGAGAACCTCAGTCATCTCGGTATCTACAAAGCCCGGAGCTACGGCGTTTACCGTAATGCCCCTGCTTGCCAGTTCTCTCGCCATAGTCTTGGTCAGACCGATGACGCCGGCTTTGCTTGCCGCATAGTTTGCCTGTCCTGCATTGCCCAGGATTCCGGATACAGAAGAAATGTTAATGATCTTTCCGCTTCTCTGCTTCAGCATCTGGCGGGCGCTGTGTTTGATGGTGTTAAAGGTTCCCTTTAAATTGGTGTCGATCACTGCGTCGAAGTCCTCTTCCTTCATTTTCATGATCAGATTATCTTTTGTAATGCCTGCGTTATTGACCAGAATATCCAGATGCCCGTATTCTTTGATAATGCTCTGGATCATCTCCTGGCATGCGGCAAAATCTGCTACACTGCACTGATAGGAAACTGCTTTTCCGCCTGCTGCTTCAATGGTCTTTACCACTTCCTCGGCTCTGTCTTTGGAACCGTTGTAGTTGACTACCACGAAAGCTCCGTCCCTTGCCAGGGTCAGGGCGATTTCTCTGCCGATGCCCCTGCCTGCGCCTGTCACTAATGCAACTTTATTTTCTAACATAATCTTTCCCTCTCTTACTCTGCTTTTTTCAGTTCCTGCACAACTTTTTCAAAGTCTTCCAGTGTCTGCACATTCAGCGTCGTAACGTTCCGGCTGATCTTTCTCATAAATCCTGCAAGGGTCTTGCCCGGTCCGATTTCCACAAAGGTGTCCACGCCGTCGGCGATCATAGTCTCCACACACTGCTGCCAACGTACCGAAGAGGATACCTGCGCTACCAGAAGCTCCTTGATCTGAGAGCTGTCTGTGACATACTCTGCTGTCACATTGGTGGTATATGGAATCTGAACCGGGGAGAGCTGTACATCTTTTAAAACTTCTCCCAGCTTCTCGCCTGCTCCGGTAAGCATCTTAGAGTGGAAAGGTCCGGATACTTTCAGAGGAACGATCCTCTTAACTCCAGCCTCTTTCAGGCTCTCGGAAGCTTTTGCCACAGCTTCTGCCTCACCTGTGATAACAATCTGTCCCGGACAGTTGTAGTTGGCAATGGAAACAATGCCTTCAGTCTTTTCACAGATTTCCTCGATCAGAGATGCTTCTGCTCCCAGCACTGCGGACATGGCTCCTCCTGTGGGAACTGCCTCCTGCATATAGATGCCCCTCTTTCTCACAACAGCAAAGGCATCCTCCATAGACATGGCTCCTGAAGCGATCAGTGCTCCGTATTCTCCCAGGCTTAATCCGCCTGCCGCGTCTGCTGTGATCCCTTTCTCCTCCAGGGCTTTTAAAATCGCAGCTTCCACTGCCAGCATGGCAATCTGGGTATATTCTGTAATGTTGATCTCCTGATTTTCTTCAAAACAGATTTTCTTTAAATCTACCCCTGAAATCTCACTTGCTTTGTCTATGACCTCCCTGCACACAGGAACCGCCTCGTAAAAATCCCTGCCCATGCCCACATACTGTGCGCCCTGACCAGGAAAGATAAATGCAATCTTACCCATATGAAACTCCTATCTCGTAACTTTGGCAGCGCCAAATAGTTTACATCTAAAATATTTTGTCATTCAAAGTATTTATTTAAAAGAACAGGAAGCACGACATGCATGCTTCCTATCCGATACTTTGTTTCTTATTCTTCTACGCCTTTATTTTTCAGATAGTCCATTACTGCTCCGACTGTTGTTAATTCCTGTAACTCTTCGGAAGGAATTTCTACAGAATACTCATCTTCCAGAGCCATAACCAGTTCAAACAGGTCTAAAGAATCTGCTCCTAAATCTTCCTTGAAAGAAGTTTCAGCTGTAATGCTGTCCGCGTCACAATTTAACTGATCTGCAATAATCTCTTTCATCTTTTCTAACATAATTTCCTATCTCCTTTTAAATCACATATTTAATCCCCGGTGGGAATTCATTCTGTTTTAGTATTTTATTTTGATGTCCAAAGTATATCTTCTTTCCCTATATTTGTCAACTGTTTTTTCATAATATTGTAAAATTTTCTCTCATGCCTGTCCCTGAAACTTGATCTGCCGGGAAACACTTAAAGCAATCCCCATTTCAATCATCAAAAACAAAATGGAGGTACCTCCGTAACTGATAAACGGAAGAGTGATTCCTGTGGTCGGGATCCAGTTGAGCACCACGCATACATTCAGGATCACCTGAAGGGCAATGTGGAAGAAAATCCCGCTGACCATCATAGAGCCGTAAAAGTCCGGCGCATTCTGCGCAATGAAGAACAGCCGATATAAAAGGTATCCAAACAAAGCCAGAATGATCAGCCCGCCGAACACACCTAATTCTTCACATACGATGGCAAAGATCATATCGTTCTGCGCCTCCGGCACCGGACCCAGCTTCTGCACACTGTTGCCCAGTCCCTTGCCGAAAAAGCCGCCGCTTCCGATGGCATACAGCGCCTGCATGATCTGATATCCGCCATTTTGGGAATACTGCTCCGGATCCAGCCATACCAGGACACGGTTGATACGGAAACTGGAGTCGGAAAGATTTCCGCCGGATGCCATCATCGCCTGCAGCCCAAAGCGCGCTCCTATAAAAAGCGCTGCCAGAACCACAGCTGCTATAAGAAACCATTTGGGTTTTGGATACGCCATGAAGATCATCAGCACGGTGATGGCGCCGATGATCAGCCCGGTACTTAAGTTTTCTGTCCAGATGTAAGCCCCCAGCCCCAAAGCCAGTCCCACGGCAAACAGCTGCGCCATCCCCTTGAACGTACGGATCTTCCTGCCCAGCTTCATGACCAGGCAGGGCATGTAGGTCACTGCGGCAATCTTGGCAATCTCTGAAGGCTGGAACTGGATGGGACCGATCTGCAGCCATCGGCGGGCTCCGTTAATGGTAACCCCCAGCGGCGTGTATTTCACCATTCCCATAAGCACCAAAGCTAAGATAAAAATTCCGAAGCTGATATAGTAAAGTATATGATAGTCAAACTTCCTGGAAGCGGAGACTGCCAGCGCCAGAAAAATACTGGCGCCTCCGATCATTGCCTGCTTCTGGAAATACAGCATATCGTTTCCCACATCTTTTTCAGCAACATAGGCACTGGTACTGTAAAGCATGACCAGCCCAAAGCAGGTCAGCAAAAGCACCACTGCCACCAGGTCAAAATCATAATATCCCATATTCGATGACAGAAAGCCGAATCTTGCCGGCTTTTTTTTCTTTTTTGCCATTTTCATTCCTCCGCGGACAGGTCTGCTCTTCCACTGTCCCTATAACCCCGAAAGCCTCTTATGGATCTGCACTCGTTCATATCCTCAAGGCATATTTCATCAGTTCAAAAAATCCTGTGTCCGTGTTTCCGCTCTCCTGGTTCTGTACCTCCCTCACCATGATGGGATCATCTGTGATCAGATTATCCACACCCATATCCAGCATGCGTTTCGCGTCTCCCCTGTAATTGACGGTCCATGCGTGGACTTCCTTTCCCAGGGAATGCGCTTCCCGGACAAAGTCCTCTGTAATATACGTATATTTTACACTGAAAAAATCTGCCGCTTCCGCATCTGAAATACTGCCGTACGCCATAGTCATAATATAACCGGTACGGATCTCCGGCGCAATCTTCTTCAGCTGTCTCAGGAACTGGTAATTCATGGAGGTCACCACGCAGTGCTGGGCAAAATCATGCTCCCGGATGGTCCTTGCCACTTTATTTACAATTCCCTTATTCTTACCATTATACTTAATCTCTATGTTTAAGTCCAGACTTCCGCTGCAAAAATTTAAAACATCATCCAGCGTGGGGATTTTCTCCCCGCGGAACCTCTCATGGAAACTGGCGCCCGCGTCCAGCTTTGCCACCTGGGCGTAATCCATCTCCCAGACTTTTTTATTCACTCCTGCCGTCCGTTTGTAGGAATTGTCGTGGAGGAGGATCAGCTCCCCGTCCTTTGTCTCCTGCACATCAATCTCCGCATACTCTGCCCCGCATTCTATGGTATAGGAAAGAGCGCTTATAGTATTCTCCGGAGCTTTCAGGGCTCCTCCCCTATGGGCAGTGATCTTAGTCTGGGGATTCAAGCTGTCCACCACGTTGTCATTGGAAACTGCCGCTGCTGTCAGATAAGCGCTTTCACACAGCACCAGAAGCAATGTCAGAACTGCCGCCGCCTTCCGTCTTCCGATCCTGGAAAACCATGCATAATTTTTCATCAGGGCATACAGCTGGATCTCCTCTTTCTCCTGTTTATGAAAGCCTGCATAAACCGCGTAAACAAACGCCAGATTCAAGACCAGCTGCACAGCGCCTGCAAAAACACCGATCCCCATATCCAGATATCCGCCCCAGATCAATACTGTGGTAATCTGGGTATCCGCTGGTCTGACTGCCTTGGTAATCCCCACCATTACGGCAAAGGCAGCGCCATAGGCAAGGACAGTCAGCAGGAACTGAAGCATCTGGATCAGCAGTACTCCCCCCAAAAGCTGTTTTTTCCGCTTTCTTAAAAGGAATATGCCTTCCCGAATCCCTCTCCAGCTTTTCTTTTTCTCTAAAATACAGTAAGGCAGGGCAAAGACAAACAGAAACGAGATCAAAAGCACTGCAGCCAGCAGCAGATACAGCACCCAGTGGGGCTTCACCATCTGATAGATCTGCCTTGCAGTAAATTCCAGGACCCGGACATAGGAAATTTCCCGTACGAGAAACCACACCGTAAGGAACGGCGCCGCAAGCGCCGCACAGAAAATCCAGGCGCCCCTACTGTATCTAAGCAGAAAAAAAGTCCTGCGGACACCCTCAAAAAGCAGATCGCTGGCATAAACCTTCCGATTCTGACCGGAATGATAAAAGCCCGACAAAAGCGCCGAGACCTCTATGAGAAACAGCAACAGAATCAGCAGCAAAATCAGAATCCCCAGCACGATGGACCATGGATGGGATAAAATCTTCAGATAATTCTCAGCGGTCAGATAGCTGATGTTCTGCTGTCTCAGAGAAAAATCCAGCGCTTTTTTTACCACCCGCATGATGAGCCAGAAGGAAGCAATCCGGTATCCTGTTTCAAACAGGAGCAGGCTGCCGAAATTCTTTCTGATTATGCGCCATGTTCTTTTTAAAATCTTGTTCATCTGTATCCCGCCTGTTCTGTAGCATTCTGTCTATGACTATTCTAACAAAAACAGGGCAGAGTATGCAAGGGTATCTGTTTCTGCTGTGTTATCTGCTTCCGCTTTCTATTTCTGATAACCGCATCTGTCGGCTGCCTCTGCTGCTTGCCTATACTTGTTGCATCCAGCTCTGATCCTTTCTTCCGGTGCCTATCTTTTTGTGTCTCTTTGGCTCTATGTGATTCTATGTTTCTTAACTTCTTATTCTGGCTTTTTTCTTCTCCCTGTTTATCTTTTTCACCTTTTGTTCCGATAGCCATAAAATATACTGTAATCATCAGAAGAGTTTTCGCTCTCTTCTGTATTTTTCAGAAAGGTCAAAAAATGGATGCTTGCAGAATGAATTATTCTTCTTCCCGCTCCTGCCCCATGCCCGGCAGGGAATGTCCTTCCAGAGCGGCACTTCGCCGTGAGGCTTCCTGCGGCTGTTCTGACAGAGTGGAAGATACCAATATCTATGTCCATGCCGATGCGCTTCCCCTCGCCATGGCATATGTTCCCTGCCAGAGATTTGGCAGCACCTTTAATTTATGCAAGGCCTTGCAGGTGGGAACCATTTTCCCAGAGCTGTGCAAGCCCTTCTGCGGAAGGAGGGGAATCTGTCGATGAATGGATGTAATATGAAGTCGAGAGAAATGCTTATGAAAACCATCAATGAAGTCAGCTTTGCCGTAAATGATATTCAGCTTTACCTGGATACCCATCCGGAAGACGAAAAGGCGCTGGCTTTCTACCGGGATCATGTGAAAATACGTAAAGAAGCTTTAAAAGAATATGCTGCCCGTTTCGGTCCTCTGACCATTGACACTGCTGATGATAACTGCAGCCGTTCCTGGGAATGGGTCCTGCAGCCGTGGCCATGGGAAGGAGGGTGCTGATTTATGTGGAATTATGAGAAACGATTACAGTATCCGGTTCATATTAAGAC
>NHCFC00100__coassemble_1906_pt1 | contig 13589 bp, 11 predicted proteins | sample NHCFC00100__metabat2_low_PE_019 | metagenome-assembled genome bin NHCFC00100
TTTTTTTCTTTATTTTTTCTTCATCTTCAAAACCAAATGTCTCGGCAGACCATTTACCATGATCGGCTGATAATCTCCCTGGATCAGCGGTTTGATATAGTCCACGAAATCTTTTGTCACATAGTTCGCATCTTTGTTCATCCAGCTTCTTGGAACCAGTTTTTCCTCATTCGCAATCCTATGTACATCATAAATTCCGGTAGCAGCCATGTAAGGATCATCGGAAACACGGTCAATGACGATCATCTTGCCGGTGTCGCCTTCATCTGCAGCCTTAACCGCAGCACCGCCTACCATAAATGCTTCATCAATGTCCACTCTGGAAGCCATGTGAGACGCACTTCTCTGAAGTGTAGACAGCTCAACCGCTCTGGTCTTGCAGTTGCACTCAGCGGCAAGGAAATTTGCCAGATAAGTTGCCGTACCCTGAAGCTGCTTATGACCGAAGGCATCTACATAATCTCCTACATTTCCCAGTTCACAGACATAACGTCCGTCTGCCAGCTTGATTCCTTCTGATACAGCGATCACGATGGATTCTTTCTTTTCCAGCAGTTCTTTTACCTTTTTCAGGAATTTATCAATGTCGAACGGTACTTCCGGCAGATAGATCAGGTCTGGACCATCGCAGTCCTCCGTCTTTGCCAGCGCTGTGGCGCCGGTCAGCCATCCTGCGTTTCTTCCCATGATCTCCATAATGGTAATCATGCTCTTCTTGTAGGTAAGACCCTGAGCATCCCGGATCACTTCTTTTGTGGAAGCTCCGATGTACTTGGCTGCACTTCCGAATCCCGGTGTATGGTCGGTCAGCGCCAGGTCATTGTCAATGGTCTTTGGTACGCCCAGGAATTTCTGCGTCTGTCCTGTAAGGATCGCGTAATCAGAAAGCTTCTTGATGGTGTCCATGGAATCGTTTCCTCCGATGTAGATGAAGGCATCGATCTCCAGTCTGTTTAAAATCTCAAAAATCTTTTCGTAAATCTCTTTGTCCTCATGGATCTCCGGCAGTTTAAAACGGCAGGAACCTAAGAACGCAGAGGGTGTTCTCTTTAAGAGCTCGATATCCAGCTCGGAATGAATCTGTGTGGACAGGTCTACATACTGTTCGTCTAACAGTCCCTGGATGCCGTGAAGCATACCGTATACCTTGTCAAATCCACGTTCAATCGCATTTTTATAAACACCTGCCAGGCTGGAGTTGATCACTGCTGTGGGACCGCCTGACTGTCCTACAATAATATTTCTTTTTTTCGCCATATTGCCACTTCCTCCTTAAAAATTCTATCGCTGACGAATATTATAACAGACTTTTTCTCTCAGGGCAAGTGTACTATTGTAGTTTCTGCACGTTTATTTTTCATTTTTCTTATTTTTTTATACTTTTTGCACAATTAAAACACTTTTAAAATATCACTTCCGCGCTTAAATTTTCTGATTTCCACCGTTTTCTACCCTAATATTCTGCACCTAAAGAATACAAAGCCGAAAATTCCCTATAAAGCAAAAACTGCGGCTGCCACATAAGGGACAGCATCCCTTGTGACAGCCGCAGTTTCTTAAAATGTAAACTTTTCTTCAAAGTAAGCTTTCAGATCTTCGATCTTAATTCTTTCCTGCTGCATGGTATCGCGGTCGCGGACTGTAACAGCGCCATCGTTTTCTGAATCAAAGTCATAGGTCACGCAGAACGGAGTACCGATCTCGTCCTGGCGGCGGTAACGTTTTCCAATGTTTCCTCTGTCGTCAAACTCACAGTTGTATTTCTTGGATAACTGTTCAAATACTTTCAGCGCGCCTTCGTTTAACTTCTTAGACAGCGGCAGCACACCGATCTTGACAGGAGCCAGAGCCGGATGGAAATGCAGGACAGTACGCACGTCATTTTTCTCTGCGTCCAGGACTTCCTCGTCATAAGCGCTGCATAAGAACGCCAGTACCATACGGTCTGCGCCCAGAGAAGGCTCAATAACATACGGAATGTATTTCTCATTGGTCTCGTCGTCAAAATAGGTCAGATCCTGTCCGGAAGTTTCCTGATGACGGGTCAGGTCATAGTCGGTTCTGTCCGCGATTCCCCACAGTTCGCCCCAGCCAAAGGGGAACAGGAATTCCACGTCTGTAGTTGCTTTGCTGTAGAAGCTCAGCTCTTCTTTGTCATGGTCACGGTAGCGGACTTCTTCATCCTTTAAGCCCAGGCTGTACAGCCAGTCAAGGCAGAACTGTTTCCAGTATGCGAACCATTCCAGGTCGGTATCCGGTTTGCAGAAAAATTCCAGCTCCATCTGCTCGAATTCACGGGTACGGAAGGTAAAGTTTCCGGGTGTGATCTCATTGCGGAAGGATTTTCCGATCTGAGCGATTCCGAAAGGAAGCTTCTTTCTGGAGGTTCTCTGTACATTCTTAAAGTTTACGAAAATACCCTGAGCAGTCTCCGGTCTTAAATATACGGTATTCTTTGCATCTTCTGTGACGCCCTGGAAGGTTTTGAACATCAGGTTGAACTGGCGGATGTCTGTGAAGTTATGCTTTCCGCAGGTGGGGCAGGGAATCTGGTGCTCGTCGATAAAGCTCTTCATCTGCTCCTGGCTCCACGCGTCCACGCTGCCTTCCAGCGCAATGCCTTTCTCTGCGCAGAAATCCTCGATCAGTTTATCTGCGCGGAAACGCTCGTGGCACTCCCGGCAGTCCATCAGGGGATCTGAGAATCCGCCCAGATGTCCGGAAGCTACCCAGGTCTGGGGATTCATCAGGATGGCACAGTCCACGCCTACGTTGTAGGGGCTTTCCATGACAAACTTCTGCCACCAGGCTTTTTTCACATTGTTCTTCAGCTCTACGCCAAGGTTGCCGTAATCCCAGGTATTTGCCAGACCTCCGTAGATTTCAGAGCCTGGATATACAAATCCTCTGGATTTGGCAAGGGCAACGATCTTTTCCATTGTCTTTTCCATCGCAACAATCTCCTCTATGCTTTCTTTTCATTCTCTTGTATCTTGTACTGTATTGGTGTCCATGGGACCAGTGCCTGCGCTTCCAAAAAAGCGCCGCAGACAGGCTGCTTCGCACGATAAAATCTATTATAACGGTTACTGCCGCTGTTTTCAACCTTTCGGCACCAGTTTTTTCAGAATCTCCAGGCTTTTAAAGTCTCTGTCTATGTATCGCCGGGTGTAGGCGCGCATGACCCTCCCTACCTCTTCCTGGACTTCTTTGTCCAAAGTAAAGCTGTAGAGACGCTCCAACTTTGCCGCAATGATAAACTGCAGGGTGTAGACTGCCGCCGGACTCACATAGATCAGCCCCTTCTGAGTTTTGCCGCAGTCTGCACAGAAGACACAGGATTTCTCCGGAGAAAACCACTGGAGATGTTCGGTACTCTGGCATCCGGCGCAGGCAAAAACCGAGGGATATTCCCCGTTGATGGTCATGGTCTTTAGTTCAAACACATACCGGATCAGTTCATTGTCCATTTTCTGGCTGATCAGCGCCTTTACGGTCACATAAAGCAGATTCAGCATCTGCTTCTCGTCCATATTCTCACTGGAATAATAATCTGCCAGCTCCAGAAAGTAGAAGCCGTAATAGACCCCGGGCAGGGTAACAGAAAGCTCCGAAAAATACTGGAGCACAGAAACCGACCGCAGCTGATAGGCAGTCCGTCCTTCATAGAGGAAAAAAGAGCCGAACACAAAGGGATTCGAGGCAGCCAGAAGGGGACTGTTCTGCCTTCTGGCTCCCTTTGCAAAGGCTGTGATCTTCCCTCTTTCTTTTGTCAGGAGCACAAGTCTTTTGTCATAATCACCTACAGGCATGGCAGACAGCACCATGCCTGTGACTGTTATCAGATCTCCCATCAGATCTCCTTTTTGTCATATCCAAAGTTTTTGATCAGATAATCACTGTCCCGCCAGTCTTTTTTTACTTTCACCCACAGTTTCAGATTCACTTTCATTTCCAGCATCCGCTCGATCTCGAATCTGGCGGCGCTGCCGATCTTTTTCAGCATTGCCCCCTGTTTTCCGATGATGATGCCCTTGTGGGAATCCCGCTCGCAGATAATGGTGGCGTCAATGTCCACGATCTTTCCGTCCGGTCTTTCTTTCATCTGGTCAATGGTCACGGCAATGCCATGGGGGATTTCTTCCTCCAGGGTGCGCAGGGCTTTCTCCCGGATCATTTCTGCCACAATCTGTCTCTGGGGCTGGTCTGTCACCGTATCTTCCTCATAGAACTGGGGACCATAGGGCAGATATTGAAAGATGCAGTCCAGCAGAGTATCCAGATTCTGGGAACGAAGTGCTGAGACGGGCACCACCTCCGCAAAAGAATACAGCTTCCGATAGGCATCGATGAAGCCTGCCACCTCTTCCTTTTTGACTGTATCGACCTTGTTGATCACCAGGATCACCGGAAGTTTACAGTTCTTTAACTGCTCTGCAATGTGGCGCTCTCCCGCTCCGATGTAAGAAGTAGGTTCCACCAGCCATAAGACCACGTCCGCATCCTGAAAGGTGCGCTTTGCCACATTGACCATATATTCGCCCAGTTTATTCTTTGCCTTGTGGATGCCCGGTGTGTCCAGGAATACGATCTGTCCCCGTTCACAAGTATATACGGTCTGGATCTTGTTCCTGGTGGTCTGAGGTTTCCTGGATGTAATGGCGATCTTCTGCCCGATGAGATGGTTCATCAGCGTGGATTTTCCCACATTGGGTCTTCCGATGATCGCCGCGAATCCTGATTTATAATCTGCCTTCATAAATTCTCCTTTGTAACTGCTTTGTATCTGCTTATGAAATAAGGTGTTTGATCTCTCCAAATACCTCTTTCTCCTGTCCTATTTTCTCCTCGCTGCCGATGACGCAGATGCGGTTCTGCTCCATCACGCAGTCTACGATCTCTGCCAGAGCCCGGATATCTTCCGGCTGGGCATCTAAGATTTCCAAACGCTCTTTTAACAGATCTTCCTGGGTGATTCCTGTGACCCAGGCATTCAGGGACATACTGCCCTTTGCGGAGGGCGTCAGCGGCGTATCCAGCTCGCTGATGGTTCCGATGATGTATTTTGTCATTTCCCGTTCGTCTGCGTCAAAAGAGCGGATAAAATCGCCTGTCTTTCGGAACACTTCCAGGGTCTTTGTCAGATTGGGGTCCCGGTAGGACACCAGGAAGCTGTCCCCGTTTCTGCGAAAGCCGCTCATACAGCCGTAAGCCCCGCCCTTTACCCGGATGTTGGTCCACAGGTATTCATAGCTGAGCATGACTTTTAAGATCCTGAGGGCTCCTGTATAGGCAAAACCAGCCTCAGCAAAGTTGCCGGCTGCCGCTACATACTGTACCTGTCCAGAAGTCATAAAGCCTTCATTTTTCACCTGGAAATCCGGCGCCAGACTGCCTGTTTCCACTTCGTCCCTGTACAATACTTCCTTAAGCTGTGTCACTTCCCCGTCCATGCACTGACAGCCTTCGTCTTCTGCCGTGTAGCTGACCATCAAGTTTTCCTGGCGGAATACCATGCGGATCAGCTTCTTTAAATTCACTTTAAGCTCCTGCTTTTTCTCCTGGAAATTCCGCTCCAGATCCTCCACCAGCCGATAAAACTCTATGCCGCCGATCTGCTCCTGGAAATAAGGATTTTCAGAAAAATAAGACAGCGCCCGGTTCACCGCTGTGGTATGACCGGAAGAAGCAAGCCCCATCTGCAGACGGGATTTCATCTTGGCGATGATCTCATACAGCCGCTTGTCATCCTCCAGCCTGGAGGTGCACAGGATTTCCCGGATCATTTCAAAGACAAAGGGAATGTCCTTATAAAGGGCTTTTGCCTTGATCCCCATAACGTGAAGGGGCGGCTGGTCTTCCTGGCTCCTTCCGAAGACCTGGATGCCGAAGTAAATGCCGCCGCTTCTGGCATTGATCTCATTGAACAGCTCTGCATAGGTGTAATGCTCGGTATCCACATACCCCAGCACAGACTTCAGGATCCCCATGTAGGGCACCAGCTTTTGGGGTACTTGATTCACATCAAAGAGCAGATCCAGATAGCCGATGCCATTGGTATCCACCTGATGGTGCAGAAACAGGGTTTCCCCGATGTGTTTTTCTGTATTATACAATCTGGCTGTCTCTCTGCTGATGTCGCTGCGCTTCAGCAGGGGGATGCATTTCTGCGCTTCCGGATCCTCCGGCGCGCTCTGGTATTCTTTTAAATGTCTGGTGTCGGCTGCCAGTTTTTCCAGTTCTTCTTCAGAAAGAGAGGCTTTATAGGCTGCCAGCTTTTCTTCCAGCTCTTTGTCTCTTTTCGCTGTCAGTCCTTTCCGCGGATTCACCACTACCACAGAACCATGGGGATTGTGGATCAGATAGTTTTCAATCAATTCCTCGAAATATCCCTGTCCTGCTTTTTCCTTCAGCGCGTCAAAAACCTTCAGGCGCATCAGCTGGTCAAAGGGCTTATCCTCATCGTACAGCCAGCTGTCAAACACGTCGATGCCGTACATCAGCCCCTTGGGGAAGGAAGAGAAATCTGCTTCCCGGAAGCGGAATTCCATATAATGGATCCCGGCTGCCACAGCCTTCTGGTCAATGCCTTTCTTTACGATATCCTCTAACGTGTCCCGGATTACCGCAAGGAACCGCTCCTTATCCTCTCGCTTTGCATTCTTTGCCACAATGGAAAAGAAGGGCTGGTAAATCCCGTCGTCATAGGATCCCAGAATGTCCTTGCCGATGCCTGCATCCAGAAGCGCCTGCTTCAGCGGCGCCCCGGGAGCGCTTAACAGGGTATAATCCAGCACTTCAAATGCAGTGCACATCTCCACATCCAGGCTGTCTCCCACTACAACGTTATAGGAAAGATAGGAATTGTCTTCCTCGGTCTCATTGTCCGATATGGGATATTCCATCTCCAGCTCTTTCATCTGGTCAAAGGGTTTTTGCCTGGGGATCTGGGAATCCACGGCAATGGCATCGTATTTTGACAGATACTCCCGGTCCATCCAGTTGAGCCGTTCCTCCATATCCATCTTTCCGTACAGATAAATATAACTGTTGGCAGGATGATAGTAACGGCTGTGGAAAGAGAGGAATTCTGAGTATTTCAGATCCGGAATGTATGCCGGGTCTCCGCCGGATTCCACTCCATAAGGCGTATCCGGGAACAGGGAATTGAAGATTTCTCTGTCCAGCACGTCCTCCGGAGAAGAGAAAGCGCCCTTCATCTCATTGTAGACCACGCCGTTTAAGGTCAGAGGCCCGTCGGTGTCCTCCAGCTCGTAATGCCAGCCCTCCTGGCGGAAGATCTCTTCCCTGTCATAGATATTAGGGAAAAATACAGCGTCCAGATACACGTGCATCAGATTTTTAAAATCCTGGTCATTGCAGCTTGCCACCGGATACATGGTCTTATCCGGATAAGTCATGGCGTTTAAAAAGGTGTTCAGGGAACCTTTGACCAATTCTACAAAAGGATCCTTCAAAGGAAACTTCTTGGATCCGCACAGGACGCTGTGCTCCAGTATATGGGCAACCCCGGTGCTGTCGGCAGGCGGTGTACGGAAGGCAATATTAAATACCTTGTTGTCATCGTCGTTTTCCAGCAGCATCACTCTGGCGCCGCTTTTTTTATGTTTGAGCAGATATCCTGTGGAGTGAATATCCGGTATTTCCTGCCGCAGGATCAGTTCATAAGCCTGTACATTCTCTATTTTCATGGCATATCCTCCGTATGGTTTAACTTGTCAGACCGCGCGCAGAGCGCGCTTTGCCGTGCAATTAGTATACCACAAATCTGCCTGGCAAAGCCATTAAATTTACATTTCTTACACAGGGTGCCTTTTTCTTTACAAAAAAAGAGAGTTCCTTACCTGAAACTCCTCTTTTCTTCTGCATCTTTTGCCTGCAGGACTGCAAATATACCGCGAAGCGGGGCGTGCAGATTGTCGGAATGAATTTTCAGACACTCTCCAGCAGCATTGCCCTTAAAATATTTGCGTGGGGGAAGTCTTTTTTTCCTGCCCCAATGCCGATTTTTTTGATTTTATAATTTCCTTCCAGTTTCTTGCCTGAGTACAGCTCTGCTGCGATGGCTGCCCCTGTAGGAGTGATCATCTCGCCTTTTGTCTGTGTAAAATGTATGGGAAGTCCGTATGCCCCGGCGATATTTGCCACTGCCGGCACCGGAACGGGAATCTCACCGTGCTGGCATCTGGCAGTTCCCCACCCTTCGGTCAGGGGAGAAACCAGGATCTCGTCTGCCTGGATATCCTCCATGCAGAGTGCAAATCCTGCAATATCAATAATGGAATCAATGGCTCCCACCTCATGGAAATGCACTTCCTCCACAGGAATCCCGTGAGCTTTTGCCTCCGCCTGGGCAACAATCTCAAAGACACGTTCTGCCCGTGCCCTGGCTTCGTCTCCCATGGGAATTTTTTTCAGGATCTCTTTCACGTCATTTAAATTTCTGTGGATATGTCCATGTTCTCCGTGTCCGTGTTCTTCATGTCTATGTTCTTCATGTCCGCATTCCTCGTGTCCATGCCCTCCGTGGTGATGGTGGTGTCCATGTGCAGCTTCTTCTGTCTGGTCATGGGCAGTTTCGTGCCGGTGATGGCTGTGGGCATGTTCTGCTTCTTCTCCCTCCAGATGCACATCAAAGTCATACGCATCAATCCCGCACTTTTTGGTCCTGCCAAAGTGCAGATGGTAGCCGCCGATGCCGGAAGCCTCCAGCGCACGGACCAGTTTCTCTTTATCTGCTCCTAAATCCAGCAGGGCGCCTACCGTCATATCTCCGCTGATCCCGGAATTGCATTCTAAATATAAAATTCGTTTCATGATTTTCTCTCCGCCAGTCTGTTAATCTGAGATGCCAGATATCCGGCACCGTATCCATTGTCAATATTTACTACAGAAATCCCGTTGGCACAGGAGTTCAGCATGGTAAGCAGAGCCGACAGCCCGTGAAAGCTGGCTCCGTATCCCACAGAGGTCGGCACAGCGATCACCGGATTTTCCACCAGTCCTGCCACAACCGTGCCCAGGGCGCCCTCCATGCCCGCCGCCGCTACGATACAGTTGGCATGAGCGATCCGTTCCCTTTGTCCCAAAAGCCTGTGGATCCCGGCAACTCCCACATCATAGATCCGTTCTACCTTATTGCCGAAAAATTCTGCTGTCTGAGCTGCCTCTTCTGCCACGGGGATATCTGCGGTCCCCCCTGTACACACAGCGATGCAGCCGATGTGTTCCTTGTCTTCTCTCTCAATTTTCAGGATCCCGGAAATCTCGTCATACTGTACCTGGGGCAGTTCTGCCTTTACCAGCGCATACTGTTCTTTCGTCGCCCTGGTTCCCAGCACTTCTCCATTCTGCTGGTACAGATGCCGGTAGATCTGAACCAGAAATTTGTCCGGCTTTCTCTGGCAGAAAACCGTCTCCGGGTATCCGGAACGCAGTTTTCTGTGATTGTCCAGCTTAGCATAGCCCAAATCCTCATAGGGAAGCTCCTTTAAAATCTCTTTTGCCTCTTCCTGAGAAATTTCTCTGTCCTGTATTTTTTTAATTAGTGTATCAATATCCATGATTTCTCATCCTTTCTTCCCTGTTATTATATAGGCAGGAGTGTACTCCAGGTCAACTAAAATTTTTCACAGCCAAAAGGCAGCAGGCACCCGGAATCTCTGTCGGCGCCTCTGCTGCCTTTTCCTTTCCTTTTTATACAAGCTTGGAATATCCAAAGCCATTTACAATGGCATCGATCTTCTCTTTTTTCTTACACATAGGGCAGTTTACCGCACTGTAAGATTCATAGTCCGGAATATCCTGCTTATGGTATACCGCATTGATGTCCAGTCCGGCTGCTTTTGTCACAGCGCTGAAGATTGCGGATACCCCCTGGATCGTGCCTCCATAATACAGCACGCTGTCCATGCACTGGCGAAGGGTTTCTCCTGTAGTAATGGATCCCATGAGGATCACCACATTTCGGTTGCGGATCATATGCTGTGTATTATCCCGGAAGAGCACCTGCCCATTGGCATTGAATTCCGGAGTGACAATGTAAATGGTCTTGTGTGCATTCATAGACAGAACCCCTGCCTTTGCCAGCTCCTCTGCCAGAAAGGCGCCGATGACTTCCAGCCCGTCCATGCATACAATGGTGTCTACCGGTGTGCTGGTCTCATATCTGGTGGAAAGAAACCTGGCGATCCTTCCTGCCTCCGCACATCTGGTCTTCATGGTGGTCATTTCCAGATAATGGGTAATGTGGGACTGCGATGTTGCAAAATGTCCCGGGATTACCTTTAACTGAATTTTCTCATCACCTTTTGCATAAACCTTAAACATTCTGGATTCCATCTCCATAACCATACCTCCCTTGTGTGTTTTTCTATTTCGCACAATTTTCTGATAATTCAATTATATCACTCTCCTGCCGTAAAAGAAAGAAAAAACTGCTGTAATTTCTGTTTTTCTTGACAATCGATACAAGATATGATATTTTTATTGCCAAACAAAGAAAGGAAGTGAAAAAGTACATGGACGATGATCCTGCCAATAATTGTTTTCTTTTTATGATAATGGAATTTGATCAGCCCATGTGGGATTATGAATAGATAATGGAGTAGCCGCACCATCGGTCAGGAGTTTTCCTTCCGTCAGGTGAGGCTGCTCCTTTTTGTATTTTTTATCACTCATTTTCCACAATTTTTATTTTTACATGTTGTACATGATGGAGGTATTTATGATTGGTTCTATTATCCTGCTGGCAGTTCTGATCCTGCTGAACGCAGTCTTTGCCAGCGCGGAAATCGCTGTGATTTCCATGAATGAAGCGAAACTGAAAAAACTGACAGAAGAAGGAAACAAAAAAGCGGTCAAGCTTTCCCGGCTGACGCAGCAGCCTGCCCGTTTCCTAGCTACTATTCAGGTTGCCATTACCCTTGCCGGATTCTTAAGCAGTGCTTTTGCTGCAGATTACTTTGCGGAGCCTCTGGTAAAGGCACTGACAGACGCAGGAGTTCCGGTTCCGGTAAACGTACTGAATTCCCTTTCCGTTGTGGTCATCACCGTGATCCTCTCCTATTTCAGCCTGATTTTCGGAGAGCTGGTGCCCAAGCGGATCGCCATGAAAAAAACGGAGGCGCTGGCGCTTTCTCTGTCCGGGCTTTTGTATACGGTTTCCCGTCTCTTTGCTCCTCTGGTAAGCCTGCTGACGGTCTCCACCAATGGAGTGCTGCGGCTGTTGGGCATTGACCCGGAGGAAGCCGATGAACAGGTAACGGAAGAGGAAATCCGCATGATGCTCTCAGAGGGAAGCGAACAGGGAAACATTGACCAGGCGGATTCTGAAATGATCCAGAATATTTTCGACTTTGATGATATCAGCGCGGAACAGGTCTGCACCCACCGCATCGACGTACTGTCTCTGAACATGGAAGACTCTATGAAGGAGTGGGAAAAAACCATCTTTGAAAGCCGCCATACTTATTATCCTGTATATAAGGAGAACACTGACAATATCATAGGTATCCTGGATACCAAAGACTATTTCCGCACCAGTGACCGAACCCGGGAAAACGTACTGAAAACATCTTTGGATGAGCCCTGGTTCGTTCCGGAAAACATTAAGGCAAATGTACTGTTCCAAAATATGAAGACTACCCGCAAATACTTTGCCGTACTGATCGACGAATACGGCGGCATGTCCGGCATCATCACCCTTCACGATCTCATCGAGACTCTGGTAGGTGATCTGTACGATCTGGAAGACGCGGTCCCCGGTCCTGAGATTCAGAAAACCGGGGAAAACACCTTTAAAATCCTTGGTTCCGCTGACCTGGATGATGTGGCAGAGATGCTGGATATTGCTCTTCCTACAGATACCTTTGATACGTTCAGCGGCTATGTCTGCGACCTGATCGGCAGGGTCCCTGCCGATGGGGAATCCTTTGTCTGTGACACGGATAATCTGAAAATCCAGGTGCACACGGTAATTAACCACAGAGTGGGCGAGACCACCGTTACCAGAAAAGAAGCCCTCCCGTCTGACGAGGAGGAAGAAGCATCCTGACGCAGGCTGCAGCACCCTGATATGGACTGCTGCCTGCAATGCGGCAAAAACGCACAAATGCCAGATATCTTTTGAAAGAAGAACTGCATTTGTGCGTTTTTTCAGGTTTTATTGGATATCGGCGTGGAATCTTGTATGGAAAAAGCCAAAGAAGATCTGGCGCTGCAATCTCTGTTTTCCCGTTTCCAAAACGGGGCAGATACTGCGCTGGGGGAAAAAGGCATCCGCCTTTCCGGCGGCGAAAGGCAGAAGCTTTCTCTGGCAAGGCTTTGGAACAAGGACTCCGACCTGATTCTTCTGGACGAGCCTACCTCTGACATGGATAATCTTACAGAAGAGTATATATTGAAAACAATCCTGGAACATTTCAGGGAAAAGACCATGATCGCAGTCATGCACCGCTTTAACCATCTGCATCAATTTCAGCGGATTCTTGTTTTTCAGGATGGCAGGCTTTCGGGGGATGGAACTTTTGAGGAGCTGATGGCAGAAAATCTTTATTTTCGTGATTTGTATAACAGCCGTACCAGGAGAGAAAAGGAGAGTGACTAAAATGATTTGATGTAGTTCAGACTATTTTTGATAGCACTACTGACATTCATTTATTTGATTAGTCATTAGTACTGTATAGAAAAACCACCCTTAAACTATGGCTGAAGTCAGGGTGGTTTTTCGGTAGATACAACTGCAATTTCAAACTCCCTTAAGAGCCTTTTGACGCTTTTTTGCCACCCTAACTCAATAAAGGGATATAAAGCGGTATAGGCAAATATAAGAAAACCATACTATGCGAGGGCGGAAGCACTCGTTGCTTTCGCTCTCTTGGCTGCCATATAAGCAGGGACAGACGTACTTGCGGGCGGCGGGCGAAGCCGTTCATCTCGACCGTTGACGAGGGTGGCTGGCTATGCTGTTTATGAAAGGTTGAATTAATCACAATATGATAGTAAAATCTATATAACATAGAAACCTGAAAAATCAGAATTTGCAAAGGAGAATGCATTATGGCAGAGATTATTAACGTATTCAAGGAAAACATACCTACCATGAGATTTATCGGAAAGAAATACGATAATTTTGGACATTGGGGCGAATGGTGGCAAAATGGTTGGTTTGATATTCTTGAAAAAACCATGGGCGGTATAGACAAAATAACTGTTCTTTTGGAAAATGGTGGCGGTTATATTGGCGTTGAAAGACGGGCGGACGAGCAACCTTTTGAATATTACATAGGTATGTTTGCTCCTGAAAATACACGTGTACCTGAAGGTTTTGTAAGTGTTGATTTTAGGGATTTGAGTTTAGGGACTTGTTGGATTTACGGCAAAGAAAACGAAGTCCACGATACAAGTGCTTGTAAGCAAAAACTTGCTGAAAAGGGTATGAAGATATGGCATGACGATAAGGGGGCGGTTTGGTCTTTTGAAAATTGTCTGTGTCCTCGCTATACAACACCAGATGACAAAGGAAATGTAATTCTTGATTATTGTTATTTTATTGTGAAGTAAGATAA
>NHCFC00100__coassemble_1910_pt1 | contig 13527 bp, 11 predicted proteins | sample NHCFC00100__metabat2_low_PE_019 | metagenome-assembled genome bin NHCFC00100
TGTTTCTTTTTTGTTTCTCCTCCTCACAGCCTTTTTCTCAGACATACCCCAAGCAGCAGCCAGAACAGAGGCGCGCAGGCAATGCAGCTGTTGTTGACCAGCCCTGCCGCGGCGTAGGCGATCAGTCCCCAGACCATAAAATCTGTGCCCTCAAGAGCCGCTCCCTCTGTCTTTATAGTACGCCGGATTTCTTTGAAAAAGCCCAGAAGAAACAGTCCCGCCATGCACAATAGGGACAGCAGACCGCTGCTTACCGCCGTCTGCAGGTACCAGCTGTGCGCCTGCTCTATGCAGTAGTCCGCGCTTCCGTGGACATTCAGCATGCCTGCCGCTTCATTCTGCGGATAGTAAAAGGGGAAGGTGCCGATGCCTTTTCCCAGAAAGATCACTTCTTTCACCAGCGGCAGCGCAGAGATCCAGATATATCCTCTTCCGGTAAAAAGGGGATACAGCCTTTCCAGACCTGTGATCTGGGGCTGTGGGATCTCTGCCAGAAGGGAACCGTTAAAGTCAATGTAATAAAGCCTTCCCTCCTCTGCATAAAATTCCACCGGATCCTGATAGCCAAAATCAAAACTTAAAATCCTGCCCTGTGCCGTGACCGTGATGCCCTGAAAGCTGCCTTCCAGATGAAGTCCCTGCAGATCCTTTGTACTGGAAATGCTCTTTCCTTCCTGGTCCAGCAGCACCACATCCTTCCAAGTAAGACCGCTGCCCTCTTCCTGCATTTCCTCTGAAACCTGCGCAGTCAGTGCAGCGTCCTCTCCTTCTACACAGAGCTTCCCGTTTTCCAGCTGGATTTTTTTCACAGTAAAGACATTCTCTGTTTTTTCATACTGGGTATTTACCGCAGATTTTTTCACTTTGCCCAGCAGGGAAATGTTTTCCTCTCCCGCTGACAAAAACAGCAGTGCCGCGAAAAGTGCCGCTCCTGCCAGAGCCATCCCGGCTGCCCCGGCAATCCTTTTTCCTGCAAATTTCTTTCCCACAAAGACCAGTTCCAGGAGTATGGCTGCACAGAGAGCATAAAACGCCCCGGAAGAACCGGAAAGCACCACGCAAAGAACAAGCCCTCCGAAAAGCACCCCATTCCACAGCCGCCGCCCCAGCCCCTTTGCCGAAAGGGCAAATCCCAGTTCCACAGGCGCCAGCATGGCGCAGAATCCTCCATAAAACCCTGGATTTCCAAAGGTCAGGGAGATGCTTCCATGATAATCTAGATAGATGTTCTCCAGCAAGTGCTCATACCGGTCAGGCGTCAGCAGTTCCTGTACCCAGGGAATGTTAAAGAACGGTCCCCAGATCCCCTCTGCCAGTGTGCCTGCAAGGAGCAGCGCGGACAGGACCTGGATGCCTGCCTCTAAAAACTGCCGGGACTTTCTGGTAAGAAAAAGTACTGAGCCGCCCAGAAACAGTACCAGATAACCGAATATGGCTGCCAGTCCTTCATAGTCCAGACTCAGTCCCATAAGGGCATATTCCCGATAATTGGACACCAGACAGGAAATCACATTCAGCAGGAAATAACCGCCTGCCAGAACCACTGCTTTTTCGCTGGGAAGCAGCTTTGCCGGAAATTTTTCCTGGATCACCAGAGAAAACACTGCCCCTGCTGCCAGCGCCGCCAGAAGAGCCACTGCGAATAAAAAGAGCAGCACTTCTTTGTGGTAATAAAAAAGGTCTACTGTCACCTTTGATTTCTTTGCAAAATACTCCAGTTCCATTCCCACAGGCTTTGCCGCATACAGCCGGGTCACAAAAGGGAAAAAGACCAGAAATACCACGCTGGCTGCTGCCAAAACTTTATAATAAATGTTTAGTCCCTTCACTCGATTTCTCCTTTATTGTATCCAAACACAGAAAACCCATTCTGTCTTTTGCGAGAATGGGTTTCTGCTTATCACACAAAATAATGTTTCACTTTTTAATATTTTTAGAAATTACCTGTCTTAGGAGATTTCTTAACGGTAGAGCTTGTCTTTACTGCAGAGGAAGATTTTTCTGTCTGCGCTTTCTGACCTTCTACTGTTTCTTCTTTTGTCTCTTCTTTTGTTTCTTCTATTTCTTCCTCGTTTGTTGTTTCCTTGTCGGAAGAAATTTCGTCGTTCTGTTCTTCTTTGTCTGTAACGGCTGTATTATCTTTATTTTCTTCTGTAACTACATTGCTGTCTTCTTCATCGGTAGAATCTGTATTTGGTTTTACAATTTCACTGATGTCTACATTATCAATCACTTCTTCTTTTTCGTCCAGGACAACTACATCACCATTGGACATTACCTTAACAACCGCTACTGGGGAGAGACTGTCAAAATGAGCTTTTACTTTATAAGTTTCATAAGTAACATCGCCGTTTCCATATCCAAATGTATGAGTCTCAACAATAGCTTCACCTTCCAGGACTTCCCAAGTACCATCTGCTTTCTGGTGAAGGATATACAAAGTATCGCCTTCTTCAATTCCGTTTGCACTGATGGCAGGAATAGTAATTTCGAGGTCTACTCCGCCTTCCGGCATATCAACTTTGGTGAATTGACCAGCTTCGCTATCGTACTCGCCAATCAGTTCAAAGTCAGCTGCACCTAAAACGACTACATTCTGATCACCTGTTACATCGTAACCTGCATCGGAAAGGATTTCTTTCACTTTGTCTCCGTCTTTCAGGATTTCTTCTACTTCTTCACTGATATCATTTGCATATGCAGTAAACTTATTCCCATCTTTATCCGTTCCCTCTCCTCTGTAGAGAGAGTAAATTGTGAGAGTGTTTCCATCTTTATCAACTTCTGCCCCTGGAATGGTAGGGTCTGTCACACTGGATGCAAACGCGCTCATACTCATGCCCATGCAAAGCACTGCGGCTGCAATGACTGCAGCTGCCCTTTTTAAGTTTTTCATTTCTTTTTTCTCCTCTCCATTATTTTGTGTGATATCTATTAAAACATTCCGGCATTGTACCGCAATGCTTTAACCAATTTCTCAGTGCCTGTACGCTGACAGTCCCGCGGGGTTTTCCCTGCAGGAGCAGGCAGCTGTTTTCAGCGGCATTTATTCTTCCACTTCCACCAGGGTGGCGTTCACCAGCCATCTCTGGTCCGGATACTCACCGATACAGGTAGACAGCGTCAGAATGGTGCTGTCCTGAGTCACCTGCACCTCATTGTTTACATTTCCGTCTATGGAGCTTCTCAGCTCGTCCAGATAGGTCTGAAAATCCGCTGGATCCCGGAAATTATAGTTTCCCAGAAGATATCTGTCGTCAAAGGCTACCGCGGCAAAGATCTGATACTTCAGCGTCCTGTCCGGCAGATAGATGTAGATATAGGCATTCTGGTCAAAGAACGCTCTGTCTGTATAGTTATGCAGATCCGAAAACATGGTGCCTTCTTTCATGTTATGTCCGTATACCACTGTCACCGGATCGGAAAAATCTGTGGCATTGTATTTCTCTGTATAGATGGACCCCGGATAGCCGGTCTTGCCGTCAATGGTAGTATTCAGATAATACTCATCTGCTTCCACCACTGACTGAAGAATAGGATAATCAATGTTTGTGCCCGGGATCTGGATCCAGGCATAGACATCAGGATTGATCTCCCAAAGTGCTTCAAAGTCAATGACACTTTCATAGGGATCTTCCTTCTCTTCCACTACCTGTCCCTGAAGCTCCTGGTATTCTTCCTCCGCTTCTATGGGATCTGCCTCTTCCTGTTTCTGGACACTCTGCGCCGCCTGCTCATTCTGTCCTGCGCCAAAAAACAGGATGACTCCTGCTGCCGCTGCTGCCGCGATCACCAGGGCTGCTATGACCGCCGCAATGATTTTCACACTCTTTTTCATGTCGACTCCTCTGTTTCTCTCTTTGCTTTCGGGCATTGCCCGTTTCTCTTGTTTCCGGTGCTGCCAAAATCCTGCTGCTCTCTTTCCCTACGGAGTCTCCTCCGCACTTTCCTGCTGCCGGGTTTCCTCAGGCACTTCTTCGTAGAAAGACTGCACCACTAATTCTTTCAGAGCATCGGTCTGCACATGGTATTCCTCATGCTCTCCTGCCGGCACCACATCCCCCGGCACCATGCTCATATCGTCAGCAGATACCGACACCTGCAGAAGCTCCGATGCCAGATAGGTCACATCCTCCACTTCCAGGTCTGTGCACATATCCTCCGTCAGGCTCTGGAACAGCTTCACTGGAAGGGTAAGATCTTTTTTCACCGCTTCCTTTGCCTGGTCGATGTAGCAGGTAATGTACTGTTTCTGCCTTTCGATCCTTCCCATGCTGCTTCCCGGTATGGTCTCATCTCTCTGTCTCACATAATCCAGGGCAGCCTCTCCCAGAAGGTGCATTTCCTGTCCTTCGTAAAAGCTGCCGTTCCACCACTGCACAGTCTCAATGGAGGTCAGCTTCACTCCGCCTATAGCATCGTTGAGCACAGGCACTGCCTGGAAATTAATGGAGCAGTATCTCTGTATGGGGACCTGGTAAAGGAGGTTGGAGACTGCCTGTTTCATCAGCTCGCAGCTTTCCTTGGCAGTCCTTCCGTAAGCATACTGCAAAGTAATCTGTTTATTCTCCGTGCCCACAAGCTCCCCCGCAGTATTCAGCACTTTCACCGGCACCACAGTATCCCTGGGGACAGCCAGAAACTTTACGGTATTTTCTTCTGTATTGATGCTGGCAAGCATGATGGCATCTGAGAGCCCCTCACTTCCGGTATCCCGTTTTTCCTCAATAGGAAGGTCTTTGTCGATCCCCATGCACAGAATATTGATCACATCTGCATTATACCGGTACCGCTTCCCCTGATAGGTGATGTACAGCCCGTCTTCTGACGGACTTTCTGTGCTTTCTTCTTCGGTTGAAATTTCCTGCGCGTCTGCCGGCGGCACATGTACGCTGGTCTTTAGATTCTTCTCTCCCTGTGCCCTCAGATAAAAAAATCCGCCGGCGGCGCCTGCAAGGATCAGACAGAGGATCCCTTCTGCCAGGAGAATGTATTTCCAGACTTTCCGTTTCTTTTTTTGAATCCTGTTTGTTTTCTTTTCTCTCTTCATGTTATTCTCTTTTCTATCAGCCTTAAAACCTGCTTTTTCCGGCTTTCTTTTGCCCCTGAGGCATCCCTGACTGCATTTCTATTGAAAACCGTAGTCATTATAGCAAAAAAAAGTGCGCCGGATCCTGTATTTTCAAAACCCGTCACACTTTGGTAATAATCTGCCCTATTCTTTTTCTTTCTCCGGCACTGTCCGGAGGATCCTGATCTTCATCTGATTTCCCTGGACGGATACCGTATAAGTACTTTGCTGCCCGTCCAACAGCTTTTTCAGCTCTCTCAGCGCTTTTCTCTGTCTCCTGCTCCAGGGGAATACCATATAGATCACCTGCTGATTGGTTACAGTTCCAGCCTGCAGGATACAATGCTGTCCCCGGGCATCTGCCCTTTTGGATTCTTCCGCTGCCAGATCCAGCAGCTTTAAGAAGATTTTTCCCGGCAGATCGTCATCCGGGCTTCCTGCCCAATGGTAAAAATGAAAATCCGGCACCATCCCGTTCTCTTTCAATATCCCTGCGTAATAGTGAAAGATGGCGTCCAGCCTCCAGTCCCCGCAGTAGGTTCCCGCAGTGATGGACTCATAGGCTTCTCTTAAACCTTCCAGATAATTTCTCAGGCGCTGCCCTGCCTGTCCCTCCTGTCTGAGCCGCAGAATTTCCTTCATTTGTTCGTCTACAGTCTGCTGCAGCTGCTTCAGCCGCTCTGTCTGGCTCTGTATGGCGTCCATATGCAGCACGATCAGCCTCTGCCTGGTCTTCAAATATTCATTTTCTCTGTACACCTGAAGCCGGTATTCCCTCCAGATCAGAAATAATATGCCCAAAGCTGCCAGAACAGCCGCACACGCAATGACTGCCGTCACAAACCATCCCGCAGTTATATCTGCCCGGGCATCTGTCCACATCTGGAAAATCCCTACTCCGCTGCAGACAATAACAAAGGCTGCCCATGTTTTTTCATGCCGGAACCTGCATTCTCTGATTTTCTCAATAGGTTTTCTGCCTGCTCGAAACAGCAGAAAGAGGATGCTCCACAGCAGAACCGGATAGAACAGATCCCAGATACGGAATTCCTGTACCACAGAGCTAATCTCTTCTCTCTTTTCTAAGAAATTCAGAAGAAAGCTTATGATACCGCCGATTGCTGCCACGATCCCTTCCAGTACAATGCTGACGGTCCCCACCTTTGCCAGGGAACCTTCATAAGTATACCACATCACCAGAGGAGTCAGGATTCCGCAGAGCGCAGTCGTCACCATATAGATGGTCATCCAATTCCTGTCTTTTGGCATATAATCCAGCAGAATCACACCCATAAGCAGATTGACTGCCAGAGTTTTGGGAATAATATAGAGCATCAGCACTTTCTGTGACCGCTTAAGCCCCAATACTTTTTGCTGGGCATACAGCAATCCCGAAATATTGGCGATCAAAAGCATCAGCATATACAGCATGATTCCGGGATTTTCTTTCACATATTCGATTGCGTACGCTGCCATTTTCTCATCACCTCTGCACTTTTATCCGGGGCTTATCTGCCGCATTTGAGCCGAATCTCGTCTTCAAAGACCCCTTCCCGGGTGTTGACAGCGTATACTCGGGTCCCCTGATACTTCTCCACCAGGCTTTGGATGATCCTCGTCCCGATGCCATGCTCCTCTTTCTCTGCCTTTTGGGTTTTAAAACTGAATTTTTCTCCTCTTTTCAGACAGTTTTTCATTTTCAGGGTCAGTTTTCCCTGTTCTTTTTCCATAAAAAACCAAATCCCCCTGGGTTCCTCCCGGGGGATCCTTTCATTTGCCTCTATGGCATTGTCCAGCAGATTGTGGAGCAGTCCTACCATATCCACCTCTTCGATGCCGCTGTAAATACAGTCCTGGACCCGGACATACAGCGGGATTCCTCTTTCCCTGCATTGCTCCTGCTTGAGGTTCAAGATGGAATTCACCAGTTCATCGCTGCAGAATTCCTGGTTTTTTAAATGGTCGTACCGCTGTTTCAGGTCTTCCATATAGTCCTTTACGCCGTCATTTTCCTCTTCCTCCAGAAGCGCCTGCAGGGTCTGGATATGCTTTGCCAGATCGTGTCTGTACTGTCTGGCAGCTTCTATGCGGTTCTGGATCCCTTCATAAAAAATCTCCATGGAATGCATATAGGACTGGAGCAGGCGGTTCTCCTGCTCGATCTCCCTTGTTTTCATAATCCCTGCTGCCGTCAGCAGGATCAGGAGAAAAAGCCCCAAAACAATCAAAACGGTTATCACTGCACTTTCGCCTCCTGCCTGTCAGGAAATCTGTGTCAGCGCCCATTTCATAAAGGCAGCCTTCACACTCCTGCTGTGACTTCTGCTGATCATGATCTTGCTTCCGTCTTTTAAGATAAAGTAGCCCTTCATCATTTCCTTCACAGCCGGTAGATACACGATATAGCTGTTGTGGCAGCGGACAAAATCAATTTTCGGCAGAACCTCCATGATCTCATCCAGCTTGTCCCACATCTCATAAGTTCCCCACACGGTATAGACATAGGTAATCCTCTTATTCCGTTCAAAATACAGGATATCCTCCGGCGCAAAGGAAATCTCCTTATTTCCGATGACGGAAAATACCAGCGCGGTCCTGGTCTGCTCCAACGCATGGAACACTTTCAGAAAAACATCCCCAATACGGTCCTCAAACTGTTCCTTTAACACAAAATAAATATGCGGCGTTTTATAAACCTCTGTTGCATAATAAATGTAATTGGATAAATAAACAATTTGGCACTTCTTCCACTTTTTGCACACATCCGATGCCAGTTCGATCCCGCTTTCCTCTTTCAGAGAAATGTCCATGAACAAAACCTCCAGGGGTTCTCCCTGATAGCTCTCCAGATCTTCTTTTCCGGCAAAGCAAAAAACCTCGATCACCGTACTGGTTTTCTTGCCATAGTTCAGGATCAATTTCTTTGCTTTTTCACTCCATTTGCTGTCATCGTCACATATTCCTACTGTTATCTTATGCATGCTCCCGCCTCATTTTTATAAAATATTACATCTTAGTATAGCAAAAAAATGTGTTATCTTCCCCAAATAATACATTTTTTGTGCTGTTTTTGTAATATTCTGTCTTTTCTTTTTTACTTTCTCATAAAATTATAGGATTTTCCTTATCGTGGATACTGAAAATACCGCCTTCCCGCTTCCACATCTTTGTCCAGCTGCTCTTTTAATTCCTGCAGGGAAGCGAATCTGGTCTCCGGGCGCAGGTAGGTAAAGAACCGGACCTCTGCTTCCTGTCCATACAGGTCTTCATCGCACTGGAACAGATAGGTCTCCACTCCCAGGAAATTTTCCTTCACGGTGGGCTTATATCCCACATTGGTCACGCCATGGTAAAGCTTTTCGCCGATTTGGGACTCTGTCAGATAGACCCCGTTGGGCGGCAGCTTCTTAATATCCGGAGGGATCAGATTGGCTGTGGGGATCCCGATGGTCCGTCCCAGCTGTCTTCCGTGAACGATCTCTCCTCTGGTAAAATACCGGTATCCCAGCAGTTCATTGACCTTTTCCATATTTCCCTTTTCCAGCTCTTCCCGGACATAGGTGCTGCTGATGTCCCGGCTTCCGTCTTTTTCTTTTTCTATGATCTCTGTGCGGAAGCCATACTGACCTCCCAGCTCCTGCAAAAGGGCAGGCGTCCCCTCTCTGTGGTAGCCAAAACGGAAATCCGGGCCCACTGCCACATAGGCGGTATGAAGCCGGTCCACCAGATACTCTTTTACAAATTCCTCCGGTTTGGTCTTCATCAGCGCATCGGTGAAAGGACATTCTGCCAGGATATCTACACCGAACTCCTCTGCCAATTCCCTGCGTTCCTCATGGGTAAGAAGAAATTTGGGAGGCGTATGCAGAATCCGGGAGCGGGGGGACACATCAAAGGTAAAGACCACGGTCCTGCAGTTTTCCGCTCTTTTTTCCCGGATGCGTCGGATCAGTTTCTGATGCCCTCTGTGGAGCCCGTCAAACTTTCCCAGGGTCACGGCGCTGCGCTCCCCTTGCGGCAGCCGGGGAATTTCCGTTGTGTAAATCATGTCGTCTCCTTTGTCTTTCCTGCAAAATCTTCCGGCGTACAGAAAATCGCCGCAGGACAATACATATTCTTTTCCCGCCGGAACTCATAGATCCCGATAAAAACACCTGTACTATTGTACATGCGGACCTTTCCCTCCAGGATCTCTCCCTGTGCCGGGACCGGGTTGCCGTTTTTCAGCATTTTGTCAAAGGCTTCTGCCTTTCTCACAGCCGGACACTGGGAAAACATCTCCTCCACAGAGACCACTGCCTCCGAGATCCTGCCCTCCCGGGCAAGGCTTTCCAGCTGGGCAAGGGTCCTGCTGTCCCTGACTGCAAAGCGGTCCACCTGTGTCCGCTTCAGGCTCTCCATACAGCCTCCGCAGCCCAGCCTGCTGCCAATGTCATGGCATAAGGTCCGGATATAAGTTCCCTTGGAGCAGGTCACCCGGAAGGATACCCTGGGCAGATCCATGGAAAGGACATCGATCTGGTAGAAAACCACTTTCCTGGGCTGACGTTCTACCTCGATGCCTTCCCGCGCCAGCTCATAAAGCTTTTTCCCCTGCACCTTCAGGGCAGAGTACATAGGCGGGATCTGCATCTGCTCTCCCAGAAAACCCAGGATACAGCTGCGGACTTCCTCCGGGGTCACCTCCACGGGACACTCCCGGATACAGGTTCCTGTCATATCCTGGGTATCGGTCTCCTTTCCCAGGTACAGCACCGCCTCATAGGTCTTTCTCTTATCCGTCAGCATGGCGCACAGCTTGGTACCCCTTCCCAGGCAGACCGGGAGAACCCCTTCTGCCTCCGGGTCCAGGGTGCCTGTATGCCCGATTTTTTTCTGGTGCAGGATCCCTCTCAGCTTCGCCACCACATCATGGGAAGTGTAGCCCTTTTCCTTATAAACATTGATAACACCGTTGATCACTGTCCTGTTCCTCTCTGTCAGTCTTCTGTTTCCCTGGGCGTACATTTTTCAAGGATTTCTTTTTCAATGTGCTCGGTCAGATTGTTGATCACGTCATAGACCGATCCCTGCAGGGTACAGCCTGCCGCTTTCACATGACCGCCGCCGCCGAAATAGGAAGCGATCTTATTCACATCCACGTTTCCGTTGGAGCGGAGGCTGACCTTAAATTCCTGAGTCTTTGCCTCGTAAAGGAACAGCGCTACCTCCACGCCTCTGGTCACCCGCAGCTGCTGCACGATCCCATCCAGATCCTTCGGCTCCACACCGTAAAACTCCATATCCTTTTTCTTCACGCTGCCGATGATGCACTTGCCGTCCAGTACCATAATGCTTTCTGTCAGGCAGCGGCCCAGTACCTGGTTCTGCACATAGCTTTTCTCATAAAAAGATTTATCTACAATGGAAGAAAAATCAATGCCTTTTTCCATCAGTTCCGCAGCGATCCTCATGGTCGCCGGGGTGGTGCAGGAATACTGGAAAACACCTGTATCATGGGCGATTCCCGTATACAGCGCCTCCGCTGTCCCCACAGAGATTTTATCCTTCTCCAGCAGCGTGTATAAAAGCTCACTGGCAGAGCTTGCGTCCGCCTGGATGATATTTTTCTCCGCAAAGCCTTTATTGCTCACATGATGATCAATGCACAGGGTTTTCTTTGCGCGCTCAAAGCCGTCCAGCGCAACGCCGATCCGGTTCTTTTCACTGACATCCAGTACAATGAACAGATCATAGGGTTCTCTCTCCTGGTACTGTGTCCTGATCTCATCCAGATTCCGGATATGAGAAAATCCGGCTCTCGGTTCTTCCAGATACACATGGGTCTCAATCTGAGGATAATTCTCCTTCAGATACAGGTACAGCCCCATACAGGAACCGATGCAGTCCCCGTCCGGGCGTACATGCCCTGCCACAGCCACTGTCCGGATGCCTTCAAATTCACTGGTTATCTTCTCCATTCTCTCCATCTTCGTGCACCTCCTGTGCATGTTCCTGACGGCTGACTTCGTCAATGAGTTTTGACATGGTCACGCCGTACTCAATCGATTCGTCTAAGATAAAACGTATCTCCGGGGTATTTCTTAAATTGATGCTTCTTGCCAGCTGTTTGCGGATATAGCCTTCCGCGCTTTTTAACCCTGCAAGGGTGTTTTTCTTCGCCTCACTGTCCCCCAGAACACTGATAAACGCTTTGCAGGTTTTCAGATCCGGCGCTACCTCCACCCCGGTGACTGAGGTCATGGGGTGGATGCGGGGATCCTTGATTCCTTCCCGGATCAGATTTGCCAGCTCCCGCTGTACCTCTGTGTTGACCCGGGTATTTTTTATACTGTTTTTTCTCATGCTATCCTTTCCTATCTTGGGACTTCCACCATAATATAAGCTTCTACTTTGTCTTCTTCCTTGATATCGTTGAAGTCTTCAAATACAAGACCGCACTCGTAGCCTGCCTTTACTTCCTTTACGTCATCCTTGAATCTCTTTAAGGAAGCCAGGGCGCCTTCGTAGATCTGCTCTCCCTCTCTGGTAATGCGCACCTTGCAGTTTCTCTGGAACATACCGTCCAGCACATAGGAACCTGCAATGTTTCCCACACCGGAAGCCTTGAAGATCTGGCGCACTTCTCCGTGTCCGATGACTTTTTCTTCGTAGATGGGATCCAGCATACCCTTCATGGCAGCTTCCACATCTTCGATCGCCTGGTAAATGACTTTGTACAGGCGAAGGTCCACGCCTTCCTGCTCTGCCACTGCCTTCGCGGTAGCGTCAGGACGCACATTGAAGCCAATGATAATGGCATTGGACGCGCTTGCCAGAGTTACGTCGGATTCGTTGATGGCGCCTACGCCGCCGTGGATGACTTTTACCACCACTTCTTCGTTGGAAAGCTTCACAAGGCTCTGCTTTACTGCCTCCACGGAACCCTGTACATCGGCTTTTACGATGATCGGAAGTTCCTTTAAATTGCCTGCCTGGATCTGGCTGAACAGATCGTCCAGAGACATCTTGGCTTTTGTCTCCTCCAGAAGGCGGTTCTTATTCTCAGATACAAAGGTTGCCGCGAAACTCTTGGCTTCCTTGTCATTTTCTGTTACTACCAGGATCTCTCCTGCATTGGGCACGTCGCCTAAGCCCAGGATCTCCACTGGTGTGGACGGTCCTGCTTCTTTGACCTTTCTTCCCTTATCGTCGATCATGGCGCGGACTTTACCGGAGCATGCGCCTGCCGCGATACAGTCTCCTACCTTTAAGGTACCTTTCTGCACCAGAATGGTGGCAACAGGACCTTTTCCTTTATCAAGCTCTGCCTCGATGACCAGACCTCTGGCTCTTCTGTTGGGGTTGGCTTTCAGTTCTGCCACTTCTGCTGTCAGAAGGATCATTTCCAGAAGGGTATCGATGCCTTCTCCTGTATGAGCAGATACCGGAACAAAGATGGTGCTTCCGCCCCAGTCTTCCGGGATCAGTTCGTACTCGGAGAGCTCCTGTTTTACTCTCTCGATATTGGCGCTGGGCTTATCAATCTTATTGATGGCAACGATGATCTCGACACCGGCTGCCTTGGCATGGTTGATGGCTTCCACGGTCTGGGGCATAACGCCGTCGTCTGCCGCGACTACCAGAATGGCAATATCAGTGGCATTGGCGCCTCTCATACGCATGGCAGTAAACGCCTCATGACCCGGGGTATCCAGGAAGGTGATCTTCTGTCCGTTGATGGTAACCATGTACGCGCCGATGTGCTGGGTAATGCCGCCTGCTTCCCGGTCGGTGACATGGGTGTTTCGGATGCAGTCCAGAAGAGATGTCTTACCGTGGTCAACGTGACCCATGACACAGACTACCGGCGGTCTGGCAGCCATATCTTCTTCTCTCTCTTCTTCCTCTTTTAACAGTTCTTCGATCACATCCACCTTTTCTTCCGGCTCTGCGATGATGTCGTAATCCAATGCGATCTCCTGTGCTTTTTCAAAATCAATTTCATGGTTGACGGTTACCATGATGCCTTCCATGAAAAGTTTCTTCACGATAACAGAAGGCTGCATCTTCATCTTGTCTGCCAGTTCACGGATGGTCAGCTTCTCCGGAAGGGTAATTTCCTTTACTTCTTCCTTCTTCTCTTCTTTTGCATGAGTGACTGGCTTCTGCAGCTGAAGGGCTTTGGGGATCTTCTGCGCCTGGCGGCGCCCGCCCTGGTTTGGACGCTTCTGTCCGCCCTGGTTCTGGTATTCATCCCTTCTGTTGTCTTTCTTCTTATTTTCCCGGTTTGCTTTGCGGCTGTCTTTTTCTACAAATTCCAGATTAGGGCTTTCAAATTTCATGCCCTGTTCTCTTCTGGAATCGCCTCTTCCTTCATTTCTCTGTCCGAAACGGCTGCCGCCGGAGCGGTTTGCTCCCTTGTTGTCTCCGTTTCCGCCGAAGCGTCCGCCGGAACGGTCCTGACGGTCTGAATT
>NHCFC00100__coassemble_1924_pt1 | contig 13332 bp, 11 predicted proteins | sample NHCFC00100__metabat2_low_PE_019 | metagenome-assembled genome bin NHCFC00100
GGCGGTCCACGGAAAGGACCGCTGGCAGAGCGCCATCCTGAAAATATTCTCCCAGCTTCTGATTCGTGTCTTTCCAGATCATCTGCCTGAACCTCCTTATTTCGTCCTCCTGTTTTTCATCAGGTCTGTGTGTTTCCTCTCTTCAATAGAAAAAGCAGCCCAACGGACCTTGCGTAAGACCCTTGGGCTGCTGCCGGATTCCATTTTCCTGCCTCAGGCTGTGAGGATTGGATATTCGGATCAGTGGTGGAACAGACGAATGCCTGTAAACGCCATCACCATGTTGTATTTGTTGCAGGTTTCGATCACTGCGTCGTCTCTTACAGAGCCGCCTGGTTCCGCGATATAGCATACGCCGCTCTTCTTTGCTCTCTCGATATTATCGGAGAATGGGAAGAAAGCGTCAGAACCCAGGGTTACTTCTGTCAGCTGATCCAGCCATGCGCGTTTTTCCTCTCTGGTGAAGACTTCCGGCTTCTCTGTAAAGGTTTTCTCCCAGGCGCCGTCTGCCAGCACGTCCATGTACTCTTCTCCGATGTACACGTCAATGGCATTGTCTCTTTCCGCGCGGCTGATGGTATCCTTAAAGGGCAGGTTCATCACCTTCGGGCACTGTCTTAACCACCAGTTGTCTGCCTTCTGACCAGCCAGGCGGGTGCAGTGTACACGAGACTGCTGACCTGCTCCTACGCCGATTGCCTGACCGTCTTTTACAAAGCATACGGAATTGGACTGGGTGTATTTCAGGATGATCAGAGAAATCTTCATATCCCTTTTTGCCTCTTCCGGCAGATTCTTATTCTCTGTAACCAGATTGGAGATCAGCGCATCGTCAATGGCAAGCTCCTGACGTCCCTGCTCAAATGTAACGCCGAAAACTTCCTTGTGCTCCAGAGGCGCCGGAACGTAATCCGGATCGATCTCGATCACGTTGTAATTGCCTTTTTTCTTCTGTTTGAGAATTTCCAGAGCTTCTTCTGTATAGCCGGGAGCGATCACGCCGTCAGAAACTTCCCGTTTGATCAGCAGAGCCGTATCTTTGTCGCAGACATCCGACAGAGAGATAAAATCACCGAAAGAAGACATACGGTCCGCGCCTCTGGCTCTGGCATAAGCACAGGCGATAGGGGAAAAGTTTTTCCAGTCCATATCATCCACCCAGTAGATCTTTGCCAGTGTCTCTGTCAGAGGAAGTCCTACAGAAGCTCCTGCCGGAGATACGTGTTTAAAAGAAGTTGCCGCAGGCAGACCTGTGGCTTTTTTCAGATCTCTTACCAGCTGCCAGCCATTGAAAGCATCCAGGAAATTAATATAGCCGGGTTTTCCGCTGAGCACCTTAATGGGAAGGTCTCCTCCGTCTGCCAGGTAGATCCTGGAAGGCTTCTGGTTGGGGTTGCAGCCGTATTTTAATGCCAGTTCTTTCATGATTGATACTTCCTTTCTGTTTTTCCTTTTGTTTTCCTGCTGCAGGCAGACTGCTTTTCATAAGCCTCTGCCTCAGTATGCCATTTATTTTACGTTTTTATTTACAATCCTTGTCTCGTATTTTCCTGTTTCCAGGTCGATAAAGCGTACGAACAGAGACACCTTGTTCTCTTCATTAAGGCTGTCCCACACTTCTTTGGTAAAAGTATCCAGATCGCCGGAGATCTTCACCCGTTTCGGTTCTCCTTCAAAGCTTGGAAGAGGATTTCCGTCATGCATATAAGTATGGATAAAATGTCCTTCTCCTGCCAGAGGATTTTCATAAGCAAAGGTATAACGGCTGCAGGACTCAGGATTGCCGTCGCTGCTCTTTAAGATGGACATCGCGTAATTATATTTGCCTCTTTCCATGTGCATAATTCCGGAGATACGCGGTGTATAGTTCGGTCCGTCCGGCTCGAATTCACGGCTTCTTAAAGACTGCTCAAAGGTCATCTGTCTGTCCATTCCCTCATAGATGGTATCGGTCTGATCTCCGTTTGTCACAATGGTCTTATTTCCCAGCACGCGCACCGGTGCGTAAATGATCAGGCTTGGGTCTGTCAGCTTGGAAGGATCAAACGCCTGTGTGCGGATCCCCTCTCCGTCTTCTACAAAAACACGGTTTCTGCTGTTCTCACTTCTTCCCATAATGAAGTAAGCGGCAACCGCCTTTTTTCCATCCTCTGTTTTTCCCAGTACGATTCCTCTGCCGGGATATGCATTGCTTTTCAGCTCTTTTTCCAGTGATAACATTTCCATGAATTTCTCTCCTTTTTTAATGGAATTCTCTTTCCTGCCCGAATCCTTTTTCTGTTCGCCTGATGGTTCCCAGGGTAGCAAAAAAGCCCACTATCCGGACATATCATTGCCCAGACGGTCGGCTTTCCAGGCTTATACTCCCTGTGGTTTCTTCCACTTCCGTCAGTCATATAAGCACTTAAAACATAACATCAAATAAAAGGCTTGTCAACCCTCTGCGGGGAAGTTTCTGGCAAATTTTCGCAGGATCTAATATTCCTCTCTCACCTGAAAGATGTAGAACTTCAGATAATAGGATTCATCCGCAGCCCATAAAATCGGATGATCCGGAGACTGTGTCCTGTATTCCACCTGCCTCAGCCTCTTATGAACATTTCTGGCTGCCTGCCCGATGGTCTGGGTAAACAATTCATAATCCATAAAGTGTGAGCAGGAACAGGTAGCAAGGAATCCTCCGTCCTTCACCAGCTTCATCGCCCTCAGATTGATCTCCCGGTAGCCTTTGACCGCGTTTTTAATGGAATTTCTGGACTTGGTAAAAGCAGGCGGATCCAGGATCACCACATCGAATTTCTTCCCTTCCTTTTCCAGCCTGGGAAGCAGCTCAAAAACATCCTCGCACAGAAACTGAACCCGGTCTTCCAATCCGTTTAATCTGGCATTTTCTCTTGCCTGATGCACTGCCAGCTCCGAAGCGTCCACACCTGTAACATGGGCTGCCCCGGCAATTCCCGCATTTAAGGCAAAGGAGCCCGTATGGGTAAAGCAGTCTAATACCTCTGCCCCCCAGCACAGCTTCTGGATGGCAAGACGGTTATATTTCTGATCCAGGAAAAATCCTGTCTTCTGTCCGTCCTGGACATCTACCTGGTATCTGACGCCGTTTTCCACGATCTCCACCAATGTATCAAAGGGTTCTCCCAGAAAACCTTTGGTCCGTTCCATGCCCTCCTGGAGCCTGACCTTCGCATCGCTGCGCTCATAGATGCCCCGGATCACTACTCCGTCCTCTTCCAGAACCTCCTTCAACAGGCGAAGGATCGTTTCCTTCCTCTTATCGATTCCCAAAGCCAGCGACTGCACCACCAGGACATCCGCGAACTTATCCACCACCAGCCCGGGAAGAAAGTCTGCTTCTCCAAAGATCACCCGGCAGCTGCTGGTATCTACCGTCTTTTTCCTGTACTCCCAGGCATCCCTGACTCTCTTTTTGAAAAACGCGTCATCAATCTCTGTATCCTCTTTTCTTGTCAGCATCCGCACCCGGATCTTGGAATTCCGGTTGATGAATCCTTTTCCCATGGGATAACCGTCAAAGTCATGGACCAGTACAAGGTCTCCATCCGCAAAGCTTCCCATGACCGAGGCGATCTCATTGTCATAAATCCAGAGTCCGCCGGATTTTAAAGCTCTTCCTTCTCCTTTTTTCAGTGTTACAACTGCATATCCCATCTCTTACTCTCCTTGTCTAAGCATTTTTCTGACCTGCCTCCACCGGGGGAAATAACGGTCCATATAGCCCCAGAAAACCTGGTTATGTCCCCGCTCCAGCAGATGCACCAATTCGTGTGTCACCACATATTCCAGGCATTCCCTGGGGTATGCGGCAAGCTGTATGTTCAGCCAGATCCTCTTTTTTTCCACATTGCAGGAGCCCCATCTGGTTTTCATATCACGGAGCTTCCACTCATTTGCATGAAGTCCTGTCACAGCTTCACAGGTTTCGATCACCTGGGGAAGGATCGCAAGAAGCTGCTGCCGGTAGGCTTCTGTCTGCTCTCTCTTTTCCTCCGGCGTCAGTACCTTTTCTTCTGACTGCCGAACCCGCTGCCGTGCCTGCCGGATCCAGTCTCTTTTCTCCTTTACAAACCTGCTGATCTGCTGGTCTGACATACCCGCCGGTGCCGAAATCCGGATCGTCCCGTCCGGCTTTGCCACTCTCAGATACATATGTTTTATCTTCTTTTTCTCCACATATACCGGTTCCCCGTCTACCGTCAGCCAACAGGTCTTTACTATTTTTGCCATCCAGGTTCTTCCTTTCCCGTCTTTCTTCCCGTCTCTTTCTCTGTCCTTTCCTCCGGGTAATCTTCCCTGCACCAGGCAGGAAAGACAGCCGGAACCGGAGCAGATACCAAAATCCTTTCTCCGGTAAAGGGCTGGCAGAACACGGCTTTTCCGCTGTGCAGGGCAAGTCCCTGCGCTTCCCGGTTTTCTCCGTTTCCGTACAGGACATCTCCCACAATGGGATGTCCTGTCCAGGATAAATGAACCCGTATCTGGTGGGTCCTTCCCGTAAAAATCCTGCACCGCAGCAGAGAATACCCTTCCCTTTCCCGCAGTACCCGGTATTTGGTAAGCGCCGGTTTTCCGTGCCCGGATACCTGCATTTTCAATTTTTCTCCCGGCATCTTTCCTATCGGCGCGGAAAGGATCTCCTGGCTTTCTGGCATCTTTCCTTCCGCCAGCGCCAGATATTCTTTTTCAAAGATTCCCTGCTCCTTCTGAGAGAACAGCCTCGCTGCCGCAGCCGTACTTTTGGCGTATACCATGACCCCGGAGGTATCCTTATCCAGTCTTCCAACCGGGCGCAGCAAGGTGCTTTCTCCTTTTTCCTGCAGATATGCTGCCAGACGGTTGGCAAGGGAATCCCGGTAATGCCCTCTGCCCGGATGACAGGGAATACCGCCCGGTTTATTCACCGCAATCACATCCCCATCCTCATACAGGATCTCCAAAGCTCCTGTCACTGGAAGGACTTTCCCTGTATCCCTGCGGTCTTCTTCCAGGCAGACCGAAAGGCAGTCCCCGGCTCTGCCCCAGGCGGTTGCCCGCTGGCGGATACCGTTGATACAGATGCCCTGTTCCCGGAACTTGGCACTTCGGATCTGCTTTTTGGTAAGTCCCAGCTCTTCTTTCATAAGCTTCTCCAGGGTTTTTCCTTCCATTTCATGGTCCAGAATCAATTCGATTGTTTTCATTTCCGCTCCTGCTACCAGGCGAGCACTTCCGCTCCTGTCTCTGTCACCAGCACCATGATCTCCCACTGGGCAGACGGAAGCCCGTCCTCTGTATATATAGTCCAGCCATCGCTGTCATCTACAAAGATTTCATGGCTGCCCATATTGATCATGGGCTCAATGGTAAAGATCATGCCTGGTACCAGGAGCATGCCGGTACCTGCTTTTCCGATATAGCCTACCCAGGGATCTTCGTGGAATTCCAGGCCGACTCCATGCCCTCCGATCTCACGGACTACAGAATAGCCGTTGGCATGGGCGTGATCATAAACTGCCTGGCTCATATCTCCCAGAAATCCCCAGGGTCTGACCTTCTCCAATCCCTTTTCCACGCATTCCTTTGTCACCTGCACCAGGCGCTGCTTTTCGGGGCTGACCTCTCCAATGCAGAACATCCTGGAAGAATCTGAAAAATATCCGTCCAAGATCGTAGATACATCCACATTGACAATATCGCCTTCTTTAAGCACCACGTCATCAGACGGGATCCCATGGCATACCTGCTCATTGACGGAGGTACATACGCTTTTTGGATACCCTTCATAATGCAAAGGGGCAGGCACGGCTCCTGCTTCCTCAGTGATCCGGGCTACCCACTGATCGATCTGCTGGGTCGTCACTCCCGGTCCGATATGCTCTGCCACATAGTCCAGAATAGCTATGTTGATCTTCGCGCTTTCCTTGATCTTCCGGATCTGTTCCTGGTTTTTGATGATCTGATGGCTGGGTATGAGAACCCCTTTGCTCTCGTACAGCTTCAGCTTCTCGTCAAACGCCGCATGGCATTTTTTATATTTCTTATTGCTCCCGCACCAGCAGGGCTGATTCCTTTCCGGTATTTCCATGGTCTTCCTCCTGTCTGCAAACCCGTCGTCTGTCTTTCTGTTTATATTACTGGTTCTTTCTATAATAAAACCAACTCTTTTCTAATGACAGGCAGCCGCTTTTTCCGCGGTCTTCCTTTTTGCCGTTTTTTATTGTATCACGTTTTTCTGTCCTTTACCATGTTTCTACTGCCATTAATTTTCAGATTTTTTAAAATTTTTATACATTTTATACAGTTTATTTGTCACTTTTTTTTATTTTTTCTATTTTTATACTTGACAAATCTTAATTTCGCCGCTATAATAAAACCATAAAATAAATCAGACGAAAACAAGAAAAAACAGAAAGGACTGATACCACCGAAAACTTAATCCAACACTTATAATTTTAAAGAAAGGAAGGTACGGACCACCAGAAATATTTAACGAACACCCAAAACAAAAATTTATCAGAAAGAGGTAACCTCCAATGGATAACGTAATACAGTAAAAGGACTCATTCAAACCAGTCAATTTGAATGAGTCCTTTTCTATGCGCTCTGCTTTATCTATTTCTTACTGCCTCTATGCGCCGGACATTTCTCTGCTTTTTAAAAAACTGCCCGCAGCGCTCCGAAAGCACCTGCACTGACCGCTCCCATGATGATCCCGGCAAGAAGCACTCCAAGCATAACTGCGATCACGCTGGATTTAAAATCCATATCCAGGATACTTGCCGCCAGCGTACCTGTCCACGCACCGGTTCCGGGAAGCGGGATCCCAACGAACAGAAGCAGGGCGACAAACAGTCCCTTTCCAGCCTTCTCCTGAAGCTTCCTTCCTCCTCTTTCCCCTTTTTCCAGACACCAGGAAAAGAATTTTCCGATCACAGGCTTGTCTGCGCCCCAGACAAGGACTTTCCTTGCAAAGAAGTAAATAATGGGTACGGGTACCATATTTCCCACAATCGCTACAATGTAAGACTGCAGAAGAGGCAGCTCAAACATCTGGGAATAAGGAATCGCCCCTCTTAATTCAATCAAAGGTACCATAGAAACTAAAAATACGATCAGATACTTTCCAAACATTGACTTCTCCTTTAATAAAATCTTTTCGTTTGTTTTCTGCGTTATCGCTACTCAATATATCATTGTTCCCAGCCCTGCGCAAGTCCTTTTCGCATTCTAATTGTAAAATTTTTTTAACATTTATGCGGCTGCAGAAACTGCATTTCCCCGGTATCTGTCTGCGCTCATTTTAAGAAACAAACCGAAAAGAAAGGGTACGGATTTTTCCTTCCATACCCTAATCTCTCTTTTCTATTCGGTTCTCTCATCTCCCCAGAAAAACAGGGCGACCGTTCCCGGTCCTGTATGGGTGCCGATGACTGTTCCTATACTGTTGATCATGACCTTTCCGTTTAATTTCGGAAATGCTTCTTCTACCAGACGGGCAACCTTCTGCGCGTCTTCCATACAGGCAGAATTAGAAATAAAGCACTTGCCGCTGTAGTCAAGCCCGTTCTGTGCGTGCTCCTCCATGCGTTTCACCATTTCCCGGATCACCTGCTTTTTGCCTCTGTACTTGTTTCTGGGAATCAGCTTCCCTTCGTTATTGACATTCATCAGCGGGCAGATATTCAAAGCCTGACCGAAGAAGCCTGAAACTTTGGAGATTCTTCCGCCCCGGATGAAACTGGTCAGATCTGTAGAAAAAAACCAGTGATGAAGCTTGTTCTTATTGTCTTCTATCCACTTGGCATTTTCTTCCAGACTCATGCCGTTTTTCTGGTTTTCCAAAGCCTGGTCCACCAGCAGTCCATAGCCGGAGGAAGCTGCCAGAGAATCAATGACAAAGATTTTTCGGTCCGGATACTTCTCTTCCATCTGCATCCTGGCAAGATTGGCAGAATTATAAGTTCCGGAAATACCGCTGGAAAGTGTCAGATGAAGGACATCCTTTCCCTGCTTTAAGACAGACTCAAACAACTGGGCATACTGCTCTGTATTGACCTGGGCAGTGGTCGGCTGCGCACCGTCCGTGATCATCTGATAAAACTTGTCAAAAGGCACCGTCTTTCCCAGATCATCCGGATATTCCTTCCCATCCAGCATAAAGTGAAAACAGGTGTAAGGAATCTGGTTTTCCTCAAAATAAGAAGCCGGCATATCTGCGGTAGAACAACAAGTAATACAATATTCACTCATAAGGTTCTCCTCCTTTTCTTCCGCATCTCCTGACAGGTTCCTGCGGACATTCTTATTTTAACACCTATTTTTCCGATTGCATAGTTTTTCTTGACAAACTCATATAATTCTGACAATTAAACGTTCTTTTCTGCCGCTTCCCTGTCTTTTCTGATTAAAATGCGGATGGCTTCCACAGCAGCCACAATCGGTTTCTCTGTGTCATGGACAATCTGATTTTCCATTCCCTTTGCCTGCCTCTCCTGATTTCCCATCACCAGAAAATCCGAGCCGCAGCGCACGCCCAAATGGCTTGCCACCACAAACAGAGCGGCAGATTCCATTTCAGATGCCTTACAGCCCAGGCGCTTCCATGCTTCCCATTTGTTCAAAAGCTCATAGCTGACCGGCATTTTCTCCGGTTCATGCTGTCCGTAAAAGGCATCCTTGCACTGAACGATTCCTGTGTGGTAGGAAAATCCCAGCTTCTTTGCAGCCTCCACCAGAGCATTGGTCACCTGCAGATCTGCAACTGCCGGGAATTCAATAGGCGCATACTCTCTGCTGGTCCCTTCCATGCGCACAGCTCCTGTGGCGATCACCAGGTCACCGCCTTTGACCTCCAGGGCAATCCCTCCGCAGGTCCCGGTCCGCAGAAACGTATCTGCCCCGCAGCGCGCCAGCTCTTCCATGGCAATGGAAGCAGAGGGTCCGCCGATCCCTGTAGAGGTAACGCTGACTTTCTCCCCTTCCAGCTCTCCTGTATAGGTGACAAATTCTCTGCTGTCTGCCACCAGCCTTGGGCGGTCAAAATACTCCGCGATTTTTGCGCAGCGCTTAGGATCTCCGGGAAGGATCACATACCTTCCCACATCCCCTTTCCTGATCTGCAGATGATACTGCAGCCCTTCCTCGCCTGAATAATTCTGCATACACTCTGCCTCCTTCCTGTCTTACATTCCTCTGCCTTTAGTCCAGTTTCAGGATCATTTCCAGGATCCTTTTGGCACACACATACATCTCCTCTCTGGAGATCAGACCTTTTTCCAGTGCTTCCAGCAGACGTCCGGGATAGCCGCAGCCCATCTTGATGTCATTGCCTGCTTTTGTCTCTTTGTAATGCTCTCCCCGGGTCCACCAGTCTGTGGTCACCATTCCCTGGTATCCCCACTCTTCTCTCAGAATCCCTGTCAGCATCTCTTTATTTTCGGAAGCTCTGTGTCCGTTGATCTTATTGTAAGAGGACATGATGGTCCAGGGATCTGCTTCTTTTACTACAATCTCAAATCCCCGCAGATAAATTTCTCTTAAAGCTCTCTCGGAAACTCTGGAATCGCTGTCTTTTCTGTTGGTTTCCTTATTATTGACAGCAAAATGTTTCACTGATGCCGCAATGCGCTGGGACTGGATGCCTCTTACCATTGCCGCGCCCATTTTCCCTGCTACCAGCGGATCCTCGGAATAATATTCAAAATTCCTTCCGCACAGAGGACTTCTGTGAATATTCATGGCAGGCGTCAGCCAGATCCCGATGTTATTCTCCTTTACTTCCTCTGCGCCCATGGCTCCCAGTTCTTCCACCAAAGCTGTATTCCAGGTACATGCCAGCATGGATGCACAGGGAAGCGCTGTGGTGTAAACCTGGCATTTGGGTTCAATGCGCAGTCCTGCAGGTCCGTCTGCTGTCATCACATTGGGCACGCCCAGCCGGGGGATATTGCCCATACCATAGGTGTTCGCCACTCCGGTATTGGGCTGTCCGCCCAAAAGCTCTGCCAGCTCCCGGTCTGTCAGCTGCTCCATGAATTCGTCCAGGGTGATTTTTCCCTGAGCCGCTTCTTTCAGGAAATGATTTCCTGCCCTCTCCAGCTCTCCTCTGTACTGCTGGGGATAGCTCCTGTACTCCGGTTCCAGCCCTTCTAAAGATGCTGGTTCCATAGGTTCAAGCACCTGTTCCTGTTCTGGTTCCTCTCCCAGGGGAAGTTCCTCCCAGGTGCCGTCGTTCCGCATTCTTTTCTTCAGGCTGCAGGGCTTCATGCGGCTTTGTGTCTGCCGGACTACACGGTCCTCCTGCACCTCGTAAACAGCTTCAAACATTTTCAGATTTCTCACAGAATTACCGGCATAGAACACATAAATGCCTTCCTCCAGGACAAAAGCAGATGCCTCGATCCTTCCCAGGTCATCAAAGGAAGCCATATCCGATACGGCAAAATCCAGACTCACCACCTGGCTCTCTCCCGGCAGCAAAAGCCTTGTTTTCTCAAAGGCTGCCAGCTCCAGCTCCGGCTTTCCAAGCTTTCCTTTAGGCGCTTTATAATAAAGCTGCACCACTTCTTTTCCCGCATATTTTCCGGTATTGGTTACCTGCACTCTCGCCTTTACCCGGTCTTCTTTGACCCACAGCTTCAGGGGCACAAGAGAAAATTCCGTATAGGATAGCCCGAATCCAAAGGGATAATTTACCTTTTCCTTTGCCCCGGGAACAGTTTCAAAATACCGGTATCCCACATAAATATCTTCTGTGTAATCCACATAATCTTCGGATTCATGAAAACCTTCTGTAGAGGGATAATCCTCCAGAGAAGAAGCAAAAGTATCTGCCAATTTTCCGGAAGGATTTACATCTCCGCAGAGAAGATCTGCCGCGGCAAGCCCTCCTTCCATGCCTCCCTGCCATGCCAGAAGCACAGAAGATATCCTCTGCTCTTCTTTAAACCACTCTGTGTCTACCATACCGCCTACATTGAGCACCACGGCTGTCTTCGGAAATGTCTGTAAAACCGTCTGCACCATCCTGCGTTCTGCATTGCTCAGATAAAAGTCACCACGCTCAAAAATCTGTGAAGACCGCTTTACCAGCGCTTCCTCATAGTCACCCTCTCCTCCGGCAGTATCAAAGCTGCTCTTTCTGTCCCAGCCTTCTCCGGAATAACGGCAGATGGAAATGACTGCCGTATCCGTGTAGGCTCTCGCACCTGCCAGCAGTTCCTGAGGGATCTCCGGTTCTACTGTCATACCGGGAGCGATGCCTTCCTGATACTGCTTCTCTACTTCTTTTTTATAGAAATCCGCGGCAGGCTCATAGATCTGTACTTTGCCTTCCGCCTCCTTGATCTTGAATCCCTCATAGAGATTCCTGGTATAAGCAACTGTCACATCTCCGCTTCCGCCGCCGCCTTTTACATAGTCTATGGTCCCTTTTCCGAAAAGAGCCAGTTTCTGTCCTCTGCCGAAAGGAAGCATTTCGTTTTCATTTTTCAGAAGGACCATGCCTTCTGCTGCTGCCTGACGGGACAGCTGGATATGCTCCTTGCATCCGGTAACTCTTGTCCCGTTTTTCCCCAGGACCAAACAAGGCTGATAAAAAAAGCGATTCCACTTCTCCATGATCAATACCTCCCAAACATGTACCTTTCTTTGCCCGGGACACCAAATTTCCCCAGGCACAGCCTGCTTTTATTTTATCAAATGCAGGGGGATGCCACAAGTTTTTTCAGTGATAATCTATTATATTCTGTAAATTTTCATATAGTTTTAACAAATGATATTTTCTTGTCTGCCTTCCATCCATGCAGCCAGGTTTTGAAATACAATATCCGCCCGCAGTTCCATGGATTCTTCGGAAGCAAATGCCACATGAGGGGTCACCAGGGTGTTTCTGCACTGAAGGAGGCAGTGATCTTTGGGAAGCGGCGGCTCCACATCGAATACGTCAATCCCTGCGCCTCCCAGTTTCCCCTCGTTCAGCGCCTGAGCCAGGGCTTCTTCCTCTACTACCGGACCTCTGGCTGCATTGATGAGGATTGCCCCGTTTTTCATAAGTCCGATCTTTTCCTGATTGATCAGACCTCTGGTCTCCTCCGTAAGCGGACAGTGCAAAGTGACAATGTCTGACTTTTCTAAGAGCTCGTCCAGCGGGACATAGGTAATGAAATCTTCCTTTTCTTTGTCCTGATTTCTTCTGGTGCCCAGGATTTCACAGCCAAATGCCCTGCACAGCTGGGCGGTCCTGGTGCCGATCTTTCCGGTTCCTACAATCCCCACAGTCTTTCCCTTCAGTTCCCTGCCGATCAGCCCGTCTTTGGTGCTGCCTTCTCTGCATCTTTCTTCTACTGCTTTTAAATTTCTAAGAAGCGCCAGCATCATAGAGATGGTCAGCTCTGCCACTGCTTCGTTGGAATAACCGGAGGCATTGCTGACTGCGATGCCTCTTTCTTTTGCAGCGGCAAGGTCTACATGGTCCACTCCGGTGAAGGCAATGTCTATGAATTTCAGTTTCTCACAGTTTCTGATCACATTGCCGGACAGAGGCATGTTGGCAATGATGACTGCGTCCGCGTCTTTGGCATTCTGGATCAGGATTTCTTCTGAGGTTTCCCGCTCAAAGGATACGATCTCATGACCTTGTTTTAGGAAGGGGGATACGCATTGGTCCCATTTTGTTTTGTTGATTCCTAATGATTCTAATACTGCGATTTTCATTTGTATTCTCCTATCTACTACTAAGTTATAAGTTCACACTTATTTTATCAGAAATCTCTGGAAAAGACAGCTGAAATTGCAGTAAAATACCGGATAAGCATTCTACACCTATCCGGTATCATCTCAGTTATGCCGGTCTTGTCATCATCTGTCGGAACTCCCGTTCAATCTTCTCCATTTTATCTGCGACAACACTTACTTTGACCTCAAGGGCTCTGCTGCTGTCAGCAAACCGTAGTGATTCATTCATTCTGCCAATGAGATACAAATGATTCTCTGCCAGAACAGAAATGTTTCGATCCGTAAAATTCTCAAGGTGGAGTTTCACTTCTCTTACGCTGCCGTCCATGGTGCCGACTCGTCTGCCCAATTCTTCCACTCTTACCTCCAGAGAATTTACCTGTCCGGTCAGTTCTTCTACATTGCGCTGCATAAGTCTTGTCTGAATCTCCAGACTGCCTACCCTCTTGTTCAGATCTGCCATCTCAGTCTCCAATTTTGTCAGTCTCTCTTCAATGACTTCGATCCGGCTCTCTACCTTTGCCATTCTCTCTTCGAGCGCTTCGATCCGGCTCTCTACCTTTGCCATTCTCTCTTCAAACGCTTCAATCC
>NHCFC00100__coassemble_1929_pt1 | contig 13283 bp, 12 predicted proteins | sample NHCFC00100__metabat2_low_PE_019 | metagenome-assembled genome bin NHCFC00100
CCGGGACCGTCCTGCGGCAGGAAATGTCCAGAATCCTTTCCGGCATCACCGGGGGAAGATACAAACAAGTGGTCATTGACGATGCCTTTCAGATCAGCCTGTATACCGGGGAGAAGCTGGTGCCTCTTTACCAGGCAAGCAACGGGACGGCAGAGCAGGTTTACCTGGCTCTGCGCATGGCGTCTGCCGGGATCCTGTGCCGGGAGGAGGAGCTTCCGGTGCTGTTAGATGAGACCCTGGCTTTCTACGACGATAAACGGCTTTTAGAGACGCTTTCCTGGATGGCACGTGAGAAGTCCCAGGTCCTCCTGTTTTCCTGCACCAGGAGGGAAATAGAAGCTCTGAGAGGGAATGGGATTCCCTGCAATGTGATCGAATTGTAAAGTCAGCTGCGTCAGCAGCAGGAGAAACGCATACAGACAGAGAACTGCCCCGCAGCCGGAAGGTATGGATCCGGACTGCGGGGCAATTCTCATATTCTTGCCTTTGTATGGCTGCGGCTGATTGGAAGGGGGGTCAGCCTTTCATATAATGATGGTTTTTTCCATATTCATTGAATTTGATCTTCAAATAGTTCCATGCCATATGCAGTACAGGTGCCAGCCCCGCGATCAGCAGGACGACTGTAACCAGGGTAATACTGGAGGTTACAGTATAGACATATGCCGCATACATAAGAACGAAAACAGCAACACATACATTCAGGATCTGAATAATCTTTTCACTCATAACGGCACCTCCTATCGAAATGAAACCGCTTCTATGTTTTCTTTATTATATAACGAATGACAGAAGAATACAAGAAGAATAGCAGAAAAATATGATAAAAATAAAGATTGATTTTAAAAGAATAACATAAAGAAGAAATAAACAAAATATTCAGAAAATATATAAAGCATATACAAAACATATACAGCCAAGATGGCTGTTTTCACAGTCCAGCCTTTTGTCTGACAAGAAAAAAGGACAGCATACAAAGGAAAATCTTTGCATACTGTCCTAAAACATTGCCTTTCATTCTGCCGTTCGTTTCATAGTGAGTTCGTTTCAGGGTGAAAAACTTTGAAAACTAACGCTGGAACTCTCCGTCAGAGTCAGACCGGCTCTCCCGATCAGCAGATTCCTCTTTCCTTTAACTGGCGCTGATGCTTTGCCAGCAGCTTGGTGATGCGCTCCACCGGATTCAGCAGCTTGCTGATGGAAGCATCGTGATTCAAGGTATCAATGATCAGAGCAACGTATTTACTCATATCACAGTTTACATAATATGGCTTCTGAAGAAGCTCCTCTGTCTGATAAACCAGGTTGGTGGTCAGCAGTCTGTCAAAATCGCCACGCTCATAAGCCTCATCAAAAATATCCAGACCATTGGTAAAAAGACCGAAGGTGGAGCACATAAAGATCTTTGCGGCGCCTCTCTTTTTCAGCAGGGAGGCAACTTCCAGCATACTGTCTCCGGAAGAGATCATGTCATCCACGATGATCATATTTTTACCGGACACATCAGCGCCCAGGAATTCATGGGCAACAATGGGATTGCGTCCGTCCACGATGGTGGAGTAATCCCTTCTCTTATAGAACATACCCATATCCACACCCAGGACATTTGCCAGATAGATGGCACGGCTGGTCCCGCCTGCATCCGGGCTGATGACCATCAGATGATCGCTGTCTACCAGCAGATCCGGCTCTGCCTTGAAAAGGCTCTTGATAAACTGGTAAGAGGCAGACACAGTCTCGAAACCATGGAGAGGGATCGCGTTCTGCACCCGTGGATCATGAGCTTCAAAGGTAATGATGTTGTCCACGCCCATGCTGGTCAGCTCCTGAAGGGCAAGAGCGCAGTCCAGGGATTCCCGGCGAGTCCTTCTGTGCTGGCGGCTTTCATAGAGGAAGGGCATGATCACATTGACCCGGCGTGCCTTTCCGCCCACTGCCGCGATGATCCTTTTCAGATCCTGAAAATGGTCGTCGGGAGACATGTGGTTCACCTGTCCGCACAGGGAATAGGTAAGGGAATAATTGCAAACATCCACCATCAGGTACAGGTCATCTCCGCGGACCGATTCTTCCAGAATGCCCTTGGCTTCTCCGGAACCAAAACGGGGCGTATTTGCCCGGATCAGATAGGAGTCCCTTTCGTAACCCTCAAATTCCAGGTTGTTCTTCTCCTGATGATCCCTGTCCCTGCGCCACTTGACAATGTAATTGTTGACTTTATCCCCCAGCTGCGCGCAGCTTGACAGCGGGATGATACCCAGACGTCCTACGGGAAGGGAATCTAAAGGTGTTGCGTTTTTTGGTGACATGTTCATTTTCCTCCTAAAAGTCTTTTTTGAATTCTTATGTCATTTCCAATCAGCTTTATCATGGTGTAATTGCTGGAAACCCTGGAAAAGGTCCGCTCCGAGTAGGTTTCCAGAAAGTCTTCCATAGTCAGGTTGGTGGAAATGATAGTTGCCTTTTTGTTCATGATCCGCTCATTGATGCAGCAGAAAAACTGGGAAGACACGAAGCTGTTGGTCAGTTCTGTGCCCAGGTCGTCTATGATCAGCAGATCACAGTCATAGATATAAGATGCCATTTCCTCTGACTCCCGGTCCTTCTGGAAAGCGTTTCTGGAGAGCAGGTCGAAGAAGTCGAAGGAGGTAAAGTACAGTACAAAATAAGACCTATCCAGAAGCTCCTTGGCGATGCAGTGGGTCAGATAGGTCTTGCCCACGCCGGTATTTCCGTACAGAAGGATATTCTGAGGCGTTTCACGGAAGCTTTCTATGAAATCCCAGGCTTTGTCATAAGCATTGTGCGCAATTTCCAGGGAAGTCATACCACTTGCCGGGTCTGTCAGGTTGGAAGAATAGTAGTCAAAAGTAAAATTCTGAAAATTCTCTGTCTCCAGGATCTCCCGGATATTGGACTGGGTATACAAAAGATCCACAGAAGCTTTGCGGAAGCAGGAACACTTCTGGGTCCCGATATAGCCGGTATCCTTGCACAGAGGGCAGTCGTAATGCATTTCCAGGTAATCGGCAGGGTAGCCGTGCCGCACAAGCAGCTCTGTCCGCTCTTTGGACAGCTGCCCGATCTGCTTGGAAAGGTCGAAATCCTCCCCTTTCTGGGCGCCCAGCAGCAGGCGGGCTTTGGTAAGGCTTAAAGAGGCAATCTCCCTGCGGATCTCGCCTAAGCGGGGGATCTGCGCCTCTGCCTGGCGGATATGCTCTGCCTGTTCGTGTTGATGCCGGAGTTGTTTTTGATTGTAAGCACGCATCAGTGCGTCATACTGAAAATTTTTTAAAGACACGGAAATTCTCCTGTAAATCGTCGGTTATGATAAACGTTTTATTTGCCCAGCAGCTGCTTTTCCAGTTCTGCCATATTGTAATTGCGCTGGTGGAAGTTGTTGAACCTGTTTTTGGCAGGCTGTGCCTGGGGTTTGCTCTGGGCAGCTGTTCTGGCAGATTTCTTCTGCTGGAAGCTCTGGTCCAGGGATTCGATGTCGGATAAATGGTGCACCCCGTTTTTGAACCAGTTCTCCAGGATGCTGTCGGCGTAAGAAAAGCTTGCCTTGCCTGTGGCGAGGACCGTGCGGCTGCACGCTTCGGAGATGATATCCAGCGTAAAGCCATACTGGTTCAGCCAGAGATTCATGTACTGGATCTCTTTGTCCAGAGGATTTCTGTTCTTGATGCCGAAAGCCTTTAATATGGTAAAGTAATTTTTATTGTAAAGGTTGGTCTCTTCCTTTGCCTGCACTACCGTGGTGATCTTCTGATCCGCCCAGGCAAGTCCCACAGTCCGGATATAAGCCATGCTGCAGCTGCCCTTGGAGACGCAGTATTCGATCAGATATTCCAGCAGGTCGGCAGACATATGTACTTCATCGTACAGATACAGAAGGGTCTCCATATCCGTACTGGTCAGCGTCTTGCCCAGGTACTGCTCCGCGATGAACAGCAGCTGGCGGACTTCCTCATTTCCTTTCAGCTGCTTCAGTTTGTCAGGAGACAGCGCAGTGCGTACAGGAGAAGAAGCAGCAGTCTCTTTGGCAGCAGCGGCTTCGCTTGTCCTGTGTCTGTCCGGCTGGAGCGGGAGATCGCCTCCCTTTGCCGGAAGGGGATAGAATACCACATCCGTCAGCGTCCCTCTGGAATTAAAGGAAACGTCCAGGATCCCTGCTTTTTTCCAGTATTTCAGGGCGCGGACAATGTCTGCCTCTGTGCAGTTGAAAGCGTCCGCGATGCAGGAAAGCTCCAGACGTGTCTGCTCCCGGGAACAGTTCCGCAGGAGATAGAGATAGATTTTTACAAATTCGCCGTTGGCGGAGGGCATATAGACATCCAGGAAACGGTTGGAGACAAAGGTAAATTCTCCCGGAAAGCTGTTGTAAACGGTAAACTGCGGCATTTTCAACATCCTTTACATAGATTTTATTTGTTTCAATCCACGTTCAGTATAGCACACAATTTTTAAAAAGAGAATAAGGATTTTTTTTCAGAAAGAAATCTGGGGGTTTGGGGAAAATGCTGTGGGAAATGTGGATAATGTGGATAAAAAAGTGGAGTACTTTTTATGGGAAACCTGAAAGTGTCGAAAATACAAGGAATTTAGGGGAGAATGCCGTCTGATTATGTCAACTTTTTAATACACAAAAAAATCCACATGTCCGTGGGTACAGACATGTGGAGAAGTCGGTGGATAATGTGGATAACTTTACTGTCCCAGGAGGTTTTCGCCGATTTTATACACATCTCCGGCACCCATAGTTATCAACAAATCATCGTGGATACAATTTTCTAATAAAAATGCTTCGATTTCATCAAAAGTGGAGAAATACCACGCCTTTGTCCCCTTTTCGGCGATCAGATCTCTCAGATCAGCAGAGGAAACTCCCAGGGTATCCGTCTCCCTGGCAGCATAGATATCTGCCAGGATCACCTTGTCTGCCAGGGAAAGCGCCTGGGCAAATTCCGGAAGCAGGGCTTTGGTCCTGGAATAGGTGTGAGGCTGGAATACACACCACAGAGTTTTGTGTGGATAATTCTGTGCAGTCTTTAAGGTAGCTGCGATCTCGGTGGGATGGTGCGCGTAATCGTCGATCACCGTCACGCCGCCTACCTTTCCTTTGTACTGGAAACGGCGGTCCGTACCTCCGAAGTGGAGCAGGCCTTTCTTTATCCTCTCCGGATCAATGCCCATTTCCAGGGAAAGAGCGATGACAGACAAAGCATTGGAAATGTTGTGCATACCCGGAACGGAAAGGGTAAAGTGTCCCACGCATTCTCCGTCTTTCATGCAGTCAAAGGAACCGTGCGCCAGGGCATCGAAGGCAATATTTTCTGCCGTGTAAGCGGCATCTTCCTTATTCTCCAGCCCATAGGTCAGGATCCTGCAGGGCAGCCCTTGGGTGATCTCCTGCCAGTTGGGAATGTCGCTGTTGATGATCAGAGTCCCGTCAGCGGGCAGCTTTTGGGCAAACAGACGGAAGGAGCGGCGGATATCGTCCAGATCCTTGAAAAAGTCCAGGTGATCCGCGTCAATATTGAGGATGATGCTGATCTTCGGGAAGAAGCTTAAAAAGCTGTTGGTATATTCACAGGCTTCAGTGACAAAGGTTTCCGATTCTCCCACCCGGATATTTCCATGGATGGCAGGCAGGATCCCGCCTACAGAAATCGTAGGGTCGGCGTCTGCTTCCAGAAGCACGTGGGAGATCATAGAGGTCGTGGTGGTCTTGCCGTGAGTGCCGGATACGGCGATGGGCAGGTCGTAATTCTGCATGATCTGTCCCAGCAGTTCCGCCCGGGTCAGCATGGGAAGCCCTTTATCTCTGGCAGCGGCGAACTCCGGGTTATCGGGGTGGATGGCAGCGGTGTAGACCACCAACTCCACATCGTCGGTGATATTGGAGGCGCGCTGACCGATCAGAATTCTGGCGCCTAAAGAAGACAGGCGGCGTGTCAGGTCTGATTCCTTTGCGTCAGAACCGGAGATCGGGAAATTCTCCTTTAAAAGAATTTCCGCAAGACCGCTCATACTGATGCCGCCGATGCCGATGAAATGGATGTGCAGTGGTTTATGAAAATTAATATGATACATAATGACAGATCCTTTCTTTTCTTTATTATATAGGGTTTGGAAAAAGCTGGAAAAATGTCCGCCTGGGCAGATTTTCCCCACATGGATGCAGCCGGGCTGCATGGCACGTGTATTTATAGAGGATTATACATAAAAATACGGGAAATGGAAAGTGCTTTCTTTTGAGATTGGTTAAAAACAAGTAAAATGTCACAAAAAGAATAAAAAAGTCGAAAAAAAATTGTTAAATATGTTCACATTTTCGGCGGGGTGTGCTATAATAGAAAAACCATAGAATATACAAGAGGTGATTGCATGATTAAGAAGAAGATGATTGCAATGTTGCTGGCTGGCGGACAGGGCAGCAGATTAGGCGTGCTGACTGCCAAAGTAGCGAAACCCGCCGTAACATTTGGAGGAAAGTACAGAATTATTGATTTCCCCCTGAGCAACTGTATTAACTCAGGAGTAGATACAGTCGGAGTGCTGACCCAGTACCAGCCGCTGAGGCTGAACACACATATCGGGATCGGTATCCCCTGGGATCTGGATAAGAATGTAGGCGGTGTATCCATCCTGCCCCCCTATGAGAAAAAGACCAATACAGAGTGGTACACAGGTACTGCCAATGCCATTTACCAGAACCTGGCGTATATGGAAAACTTTAACCCGGATTATGTGCTGATCCTGGGCGGAGATCATATCTACAAGATGGATTACGAAGTGATGCTGGACTTCCATAAGGCAAACAAGGCGGACGTGACCCTTGCCTGTATGCCGGTTCCCTGGGAGGAGGCTTCCCGTTTCGGACTTGCTATCACAGACGAGACCGGACGGATCACAGATTTCGAGGAGAAACCCGAGAAGCCGAAGAGCAACCTGGCTTCCATGGGAATCTATATCTTTAGCTGGCCGGTATTAAAGGAAGCGCTCATTGCCTTAAAAGACCAGTCCGGCTGCGACTTTGGCAAGCATATCCTGCCTTACTGCAGGGAAAAAGGGCAGAGGCTGTTTGCTTATGAGTACAACGGCTACTGGAAAGACGTGGGAACACTGGGTTCCTACTGGGAAGCCAACATGGAGCTGATCGACATTATCCCGGAATTCAATTTATACGAAGAATTCTGGAAGATCTATACCAAAGGCGATATTATCCCGCCTCAGTATATCGCGCCGGACGCTGTGGTAGAGAGAAGCATCATCAGCGAGGGCACAGAGATCTACGGTGAGGTACATAATTCTGTGATCGGAGCCGGAGTCACCATCAAGAAGGGTGCGGTTGTCCGTGACTCCATCATTATGAAGCAGAGTACCATCGGAGAAAACGACGTGATCGACAAAGCCATCATTGCGGAAAATGTCACCATCGGCGACAACGTTGTCATGGGCATCGGAGAAGACGTTCCCAATAAGGAGAAGCCTAACGTATATTCCTTCGGTCTGGTCACAGTGGGAGAGAACACTGTGATTCCTTCTGATGTAAAGATCGGAAAGAATACAGCGATCGTTGGACAGACCACTGCGCAGGATTATCCGGACGGTGTTTTGGAAAGCGGAGAAACATTGAATAAGGAAGGTGAGACAGAATGAGAGCAATCGGTATTATTCTTGCAGGCGGAAATAACCACAGAATGAAAGAATTATCACAGAAGAGAGCAATCTCAGCAATGCCCATCGCAGGCAGCTACCGCAGCATTGATTTTGCCCTCAGCAACATGTCCAACTCCCATATTCAGAAAGTAGCTGTACTGACCCAGTACAATGCGAGAAGCTTAAATGAGCATTTAAGCTCTTCCAAATGGTGGGATTTCGGAAGAAAGCAGGGAGGATTATTCATTTTCACTCCCACGATCACACCGGACAACAGTTTCTGGTATCAGGGCACCGCAGATGCCATTTACCAGAACCTGCAGTTTTTGAAAAACAGCCATGAGCCTTACGTTGTCATTGCGTCCGGCGACTGTGTGTACAAGCTGGATTACAATAAGGTTCTGGAATATCATATTGCAAAACGCGCGGACATTACTGTGGTATGTACAGATGTAAGCGGGGAAGACGCCACCAGATTCGGCTGCATCCGGATGAATGAGGACAGCAGGATTGAAGAATTTGATGAGAAACCAATGGTGACCCGTGCGACCACCATTTCCACCGGTATCTATGTGATCAGAAGAAGACAGCTCATTGAGCTGATTGAAAAGTGCGGCAGGGAAGACCGGCATGATTTTGTACGGGATATCCTGATCCGTTACAAGAACCTGAAGAGGATCTACGGATACAAGATCGATACTTACTGGAGCAATATTTCAACAGTGGAATCCTATTATAAGACCAACATGGATTTCCTGAACCCGGATATCCGCAATTATTTCTTCCGTGAATATCCCGGCATTCAGACCAAGATTGACGATCTGCCTCCTGCAAAATACAATCCCGGCTCCTGTGTGAAGAACAGTCTGATCTCCAGCGGCTGTATCATCAACGGACAGGTGGAGAATTCCGTTCTCTTTAAGAAGGTATTTGTAGGAAATAACTGTGTGATCAAGAATTCGATTATCCTCAACGATGTATATCTGGGAGATAATACACATATTGAAAATTGTATCGTAGAGAGCCGTGATACCATTCGTGCTAATTCTTATTATTCCGGAGATGACGGTATCAAGGTAGTGATCGAGAAGAACGAACGCTATGTTCTTTAATGCAGAGGGCACTGCATCAATACAAATGCCTAAAAAGACAGAAAGCACGACTGAATAGGCGGCTATGAAAGGGGAAGGATGGTATGAATATCACAGATGTACGTGTAAGACGCGTCACCAAAGAAGGAAAAATGAAGGCAGTTGTTTCTATCACGATTGACGAGGAATTCGTAGTGCATGACATCAAAGTCATCGAAGGAGAGAAAGGATTGTTCATTGCTATGCCGAGCCGCAAAGCAACCGACGGAGAATACAGGGACATTGCTCACCCGATCAATTCCGGGACAAGAGAAAGGATCCAGAATATTATCCTGGAGAAATATGAGCAGGTACTTGCAGAAGAACCAGCGGAGGAAGCTGCGGAAGAATAAGAAAAAGAGACAGCAAAAAGGAGGACCGGATTTCCGGTCCTCCTTTTTGCGATGCCGGGATTCAGCTGTTTTTTCTCCAGCCTGCCGGATATTTGTTCTTCAGAGTCTGCCCTACCAGCTTTCCCCAGCCCAGGGGATAGCCGTCTGTACATACCAGCTGCCACCCTTTGGCACGGGTACATTCGCCGGGTTCTGTCAGGATCGTTTCGCCTTTTAAATACCGGAAAACCCTTTCGTCAGAAGAGGAAAGGTTCAGGACAGAGGCGTATTGATCCATGGAGAGAGCCAGGGCGAAGGGCTGGCTGGGTTCAAAGCGGTTTTTCTTTAATTCACCCAGAAACAGTCCGTTGCGCAGAAAGTGGAGCCCTTTGAGGGCATGGGTGTCGGTCTGCGGCAGATAATAAACATTCTGGTTCCGCACCTCTATGCGCTCCGCTGCCAGAGGCATGGCCACATCCTGGAAGAATTCCTCCAAAAGTTTCTGCTGCGCCCGGTCCGGCTTGGCAGCCCGGCACAAAGAGGGAGAAGATACCAGATCTCCCGATTTTTCCAGAAAAGCAAGGAAATGACCTTCCCCGTCCATATGATGAGGGAAGATGCGCACACAAGTTTCCAGCCGGGGATCGCCGTTTCCCCAGGCTGGGATACCCTTGGAGAATCCCTCATAGGAGGCAATGGGCAGCAGGCGCATCTGGGGAAACTGTGCCAGCAGCCAGCCGATCACCTCTTCGTTTTCCTCCGGGGAAAAGGTGCAGGTGGAATACAGCAGTTTCCCTCCGGGTTTTAACATGGAGACCGCGCAGGACAGGATTTCCCGCTGGGTCCGGGCAAAGGCTGCGGGACGTGAGGGATCCCAGGTCTTTGCCACCTCCGGATCTTTGCGGAACATGCCTTCCCCGGAGCAGGGAGCATCTACCAGGATCTTATGGAAAAATTCCGGGAAATACTGGGAGAGCCTTGCCGGTGTTTCGTTGGTTACGATGGTGTTGGGGATCCCGCAGAGCTCCAGATTGCGCAGAAGCGCCCGGGCTCTGGAGGCGCTCAGGTCATTGGCAACCAAAAGCCCCTCGCCCTGAAGCTTTGCCCCGAGCTCCGTAGCCTTGCCCCCGGGAGCCGCACACAGATCCAGCACAAACTCCCCGGGCTTTACAGGAAAACGGTCTGCCGGCGTCATAGCGCTGGGCTCCTGCAGATAATACAGTCCTGCGGCATAATGAGGATGCCTGGAAGGTCGGTCCTCTTCTGCATAATAAAATCCATTGCGGATCCAGGGAACCGGCGTCAGGTGAAAGGGGGAGATCTTCAGGAAATCTTCTACGGATATTTTTTTGGTATTTACCCGCAGCCCGAAATGTCTGGGATTCTGGTAACTTTCCATAAAGGCAGGATATTCTTCCTGCAGCATGTCCTTCATACGGGACAGAAATTCCTCAGGTAACTGTTGGATCATGGCAATTCCTTTCTGTGGGTTGTTAGTCTTTGCTGCGGGGAATGACTTTGTTGTTTCTGGGCAGCCCTTCAGAGAAAATTTCCCGGAGCAGGTAAGCCACCGTGGTGTTGGGCGCGTGCTTCCAGAAGTCGTCCAGCCACTGCTTGGTCTCATAAAGCATACCGGGGATGTCTTTTCCTTTTACGGTGCACTTTTCGTACAGGTCATCGATTTCATCCGCAAATTTGTGAGCATGCATGTCCCAGATGAACTGGTTCAGATGCTTCAGCTCCAGGTAATCGGTCAGCAGGGAAAGGCGCCGGAAATCGTCAAAAGTCATGGGAGCCTTGTCCAGGATCCTGGAGCGGTCAAAATCATTGCACAGGCTGAAAAAAGTAATTTCATCCAGCATCAGTTGTTTTCCAAATGAACTTAAGTTTTTTTGCATAGCATTCATCTCCTACGACACATAATACAGTATTTGCTGAAGGCGTGGCAAATCCGCCTTCCGTGATTCATGACAGCAGACGGACCGGGCAGGAGTCCTCTGATGTTCATGATAATTGTATTATATAGCCGGGAAAAGAGGAAATCCATAGGTTAAAGCAACAATCTAAATTATATTTACGAGAGATGAAGGGAAACAGCGGACAAGAGAGGGGCGGGATGTCACGGCAGAAACGAAGAACGGGAGAAGAAAATCAGAAAAAGAAAAGCCAGAAACACTTACGTTTCTGGCTTTGTTCCGTAGTCGAAGCGACGTGATTCGAACACGCGACCTCTGCGTCCCGAACGCAGCGCTCTACCAAACTGAGCCACGCTTCGCTGTGCGTCAACAAAAGATATTATATATAAAAAGTAAAATCTTGTCAACAGATTTTTGCAAAAAAATGAAAAAAATTTGCGAAGAAATTTTGCAGACTGCGCTGATCCTGAAAAATAATTTCAACGGCTCTCGTTGATTTTTTCGTTTTTTCTACGTATAATAGAAGTAGGGAAATCCCTACTTTTCATATTTTCAGAAAGGTGGTGCAAAGCCATGTTAGCAAAGGCATTTGTAGATAATGCAAAAGTCATGGCAAAAGGACAGGTCACAATCCCGAAAGATGTCCGGGATGTCCTCGGTGTGGCAAGCGGTGACAGGGTTACTTTCGTGGTGGAAGGGAACAATGTCCGTATTGTCAATTCTGCTGTGTACGCCATGCAAATGCTCCAGCAGGAAATGGCTGGAGAAGCAGAACGCACTGGTCTGACTTCGGAAGATGATGTGATGGAGCTCGTCAAAGAGTTGCGGAACGAGGACGAAAAGGAATGAGAGTTTTGATTGATACCAACGTCCTTATTTCTGCGGCATTAAGTGCCAACGGAACGCCTTTTCAGGCGTATGTAAAAGCAGCCTCATATCCCAATCATGGTCTGATCTGTGAACAGAACGTGGATGAAATGAAACGGATTTTCAACAAGAAATTTCCGAATCGTCTCGCGGCTCTGGATAAATTCCTTTCGGTGGCTCTGATGACGTTGGAATTAGTTCCGGTTCCAACAGATGAAACTTTGCCGGAAGCGCAAATCCGGGATGTAAATGACCGCCCCATCCTGCGGGCGGCGATTGAGGCAAAGGTCGATGTTCTTCTTACTGGAGATAAAGATTTTTTGGAATCTGGCGTGAAAAATCCGGCGATAATGACACCGGCAGAATTTTTAAAATATTGACTTATTGCAATAGGCAGCGGGTCGGGATGAAAGATCCCGGTCCGCTGTGTTTATATCCGCTGTATCTCGTTTTTGAGCATACGTTTGATTTTATAAGACATTAGACCTCTGCCTTATAAGAATTCTCCACTTCCTGGTTTCCTGGATCAAAGGGACGTTTCGTCATTTCGGTTCTAAGCTGGAAAGAGAAACATATATTTTAGGGATAAGAACAGGGAAAGAGAGTTTATGTCGGGATATAGAAGGTTTATTGCGTACGTGTATGAGTACCAGCAGGGCAGGAAGGGCGCAGGGAAAGGATTTATTAAGGTAGAGGCGAAAAACGGCGTCTGCAGGATCCGGTATAAGCTGGCAGGTATATTCGGAAAAGGGGAAGGAACAGCAGAGGTCATCGGCTATATCAGGGAAGGAGACAGATGCAGAGGCGTCCGCCTGGGCAGATGGACGTCTGCCGGAAGCTCTGCGGAGTTTGAACAGGAGCTGGATGAAGAGAATCTGAATGGCAGCGGGTACAGCCTGAATGATCTGTGCGGGCTGCTCCTGCTGACAGATATGGGAGAAGTCTATGGGAGCGGATGGGATGACAGACCCCTGAACCCTGGGGAGATTCAGCTGCCCATGCAGGAAGAAGAAGGAAGGTCTGTTCGCCAGGAGATGCCGGAGCGGGAGCAGGAGACCACAGACCGGGCGCAGGAAGAAATCAGGCAGGAGCGGGAAATGCCGGAACGGGATCAGGCGATGCCGCAACAGGACAGGGAAATGAGGAGAGAACATCCTGGGCAGAATCAGGCAGCTTGGCAGCGGGATCAGCCTGTGGCAGAGTGGGAGCGGGAGCGATCCATGCCCGGGTCAGAAAGCGGCTTCCAATTAGAGCCAGATACGGGATCAGAAAGCGGCTTCCGATCAGAGCCGCAGGCAGGACCAGAACAGGGCTTCCAATCAGAGCCGGAGACAGGAACAGAACGCGGCTTCCAATCAGAACCAGAGACAGGA
>NHCFC00100__coassemble_1931_pt1 | contig 13278 bp, 10 predicted proteins | sample NHCFC00100__metabat2_low_PE_019 | metagenome-assembled genome bin NHCFC00100
GCAGTATTATCCGTATTTCTGGCGGCAGGACTTCTGATTTTCGCAAGACCTCTTGCTGTCCTGATGCAGGCACCGGAGGAAGCGCTGGATCTGACGGTCACTTATGTCAGAATCTGCGGCGGAGGTATTTTCTTTATTGTGGCTTACAATATCATCAGCAGTATATTCCGGGGACTGGGCAATTCCAGGCTGCCGCTGATCTTCGTGGCGATTGCATGTGCGGTGAATATTGTGGGCGATCTGTTCTTTGTGGCAGTCCTTCATATGAATGTGGCAGGAGCGGCGCTTGCTACCGTGCTGGCGCAGGCAGTGAGCGTGGTGCTGTCTCTGGTGATCATACGCCGGGAGAAGCTGCCTTTTACCATGAAAAAGCAGGATATCAGCTTTAACCGGGAAATCGGTAATTTCGTCAGGGTGGGGATTCCCATTGCCTTTCAGGAGATTCTGACGCAGCTGTCATTTCTTGCTCTGTGTGCGTTTATTAACCGTCTGGGACTGGAGGCGTCTTCCGGATACGGAGTCGCCAATAAGATCGTCAGCTTCGTCATGCTGATCCCTAGCGCGCTGATGCAGTCTATGTCTGCCTTTGTAGCGCAGAATGTGGGCGCAGGCAAGGAGGACCGGGCAAAGCGGGTACTGGGAATCGGAATGGGCATTGGCTGCGTGATCGGTATTTTTATCGCTGGATTTACTTTTCTGCGGGGAGACATCCCGGCGGCTGTCTTTACCAGTGATCCCGCGGTTATCGAGCGGGCTGCCCAGTATCTGAGAGGCTTTGCCCCGGAGGCAGTGGTGACCTGCATCCTTTTCAGCTTCATCGGGTATTTCAACGGACACAGCCAGACCTTGTTTGTGATGATCCAGGGTCTTGCCCAGACCTTCCTGGTAAGGCTCCCAGTCTCTTATTTTATGAGCATCCAGGAAAATGCCAGTCTGACCTGGATCGGAATCGCAGCGCCCAGCGCAACAGTATTTGGAATCGTATTAAATATTGGATTCTTCTGGTGGTATACACGTAGGAAACTCCCGGCAGCTGTGATATAATCGGTAAAAATCCGTATCTCCTGGAAGAGAAAAAGCCCTGGGGGATTACGCCAAAGGAGGAAGAAGCATATGGAGCTGCAATTTTTAGAAAATGAATTCTGGTACGGGGCATGTGTCAAGTACGGAGTCCGGATGCCGATCGACGGGCAGGCGCAGGAAAAACTGGATTTTACCACCAATCGGACCCCTAATCAGGCAATGCCGCTGCTGGTTTCCAGCAAGGGAAGATATATCTGGAGAGAAACCGGATTCTGCGTACAATTCGACCGGGGCGTCATCAGGATCCCGAAGGACTGTCTGGTAAAGCAGCCGGGCGGGAACCTGCGGGAGGCGTATCTGGGCGCTATGAAAGAGCACTTTCCCTTTACAGGAAAAATGCCTGCAAGGGAATTATTCGAGAAGATCATCTACAATTCCTGGATCGAACTGACCTTTTTCCAAAGCGAGCAGGCGATCCTGGAATATGCGGAGAAAATCCTGAGTTCCGGTATGCCTGCAGGCGTGCTGATGATCGATGACGGCTGGTCAGAGTCTTACGGGGACTGGAGATTCCACAGCGGGAAATTTCCCCATCCGGAGGAAATGCTGAGGAAGCTGCACGATATGGGCTTTCAGGTGATGCTGTGGGTTTCCCCTTACATTACCCCGGATACCGTGAAATTTCGGGAGGCAGAAAAGCTGGGGATCCTGATCAGAGACCGGGAGGGAGAGACCTACATTGCCAGATGGTGGAACGGCTGTTCCGCAGTGCTGGATCTGTCCAATCCGGAAGCCGGAAAGTGGCTGAAGTCCCAGTTTGACCAGCTGACTGCCATGGGAGTGGACGGATTTAAATTCGACGGCGGCGACAGCGTATACTATAGAGAAGACAATCAGACCTTTGGTCAGGTGAGTCCGGACGAGCAGTGCCGGCTTTGGAGTGTATTTGCCGAGCAGTATCCTTTCAATGAGCTCCGCGCCAGTGTCAAGACAGGAGGACGCCCCCTGTTTCAGAGACTTTGCGACAAAGCCCATTCTTGGGGAGATTCCGGCGCGGCATCCCTGCTTCCGGATACCCTTCTGCAGGGAATCACCGGGTACCCCTATGGCTGCCCGGATATGATCGGCGGAGGCGAATACCTGAACTTCCAGGAAATGTCCCAGTCCCGGCTGGACGGAGAGCTTTTTGTCCGTCATGCAGAGATTGCCAGCCTGCTTCCTGCTATGCAGTTTTCGGCAGCACCATACCGGGTGCTTTCAAAGGAAGACTTTGGGGCAGTTATGAGGAGCGTTCAGGTGAGGGAACAATACCTTCCATATATTATGGAGGAACTGGAAAAGACCCGTGTGACAGGAGAGCCTCTGGTGCGGTATCTGTCTTATGAATTCCCTGAAGAGCCGGTGGAGAGGATTACCGATGCTTTCATGCTGGGCAGCAGATATCTGGTGGCTCCGGTGTGTAAAAAAGGAGAAAAGGGAAGGGAAGTATATGTGCCGAAAGGGACCTGGAAAAGAGACGGACAGCAGATAGAATCACAGGGATCCTGGATCTTCTTCCAGTCTGTCAGGGGAATTCCGGTGATCCTGGAACGGGTTTGAACAGGAAGGAGAAACAGGAAAAGAGACAAATAACCCTTGTGTTTTTTCCACTTTTGTGGTAAATTCAAGACTTGTAGCAAAAGGCTTTGCCATTAAAGGAGTTTACCATGATCATACACGTTTTGGAACACGCGCTGACGGACACAATAAAATTGATCCCTTTTTTGTTCCTGACCTATTGTCTTATGGAATATCTGGAGCATAAGACCCAGGAGCATTCAACAAAACTGATAAAAAAAGCCGGAAAGCTGGGACCCTTCATCGGCAGTGTGGCGGGCATCTTTCCCCAGTGCGGATTCTCAGCAGCAGCCTCCAGCCTCTATGCCGGCGGCGTGGTCTCTGTGGGAACGCTCATTGCCATTTTTCTTTCTACATCCGATGAGATGCTTCCCATCTTCATTTCTGAATCGGTGGAGGCAGGACGGATCCTGAAGATCCTGGGAGTGAAGATCCTGCTCAGTACGGTTACAGGAATCCTGATCGATATCCTCTGGAGGGCAGGAAGCAGAAAGAGAAGGGAGCACGAGGCACACCGGCATATTCACAGAGAGCATCATGAGAAGGATATCCATGATCTGTGTGAACATGAACACTGCCGCTGCGAAGAAGGGAGCATCCTGAAGTCTGCATTTCTCCATACCCTGCAGATTACGGTCTTTATTTTCGCGGTTACTTTAGTGATCACCTTTCTGGTGGAAACTGTGGGGGAAGACGCCATTGCTTCTCTGACAAGCAGCCAGCCGGTTCTGGGAGTACTTCTGGCAGGTGTGGTGGGGCTGATCCCCAACTGCGCTGCCTCCGTGATCACCACGCAGATGTATTTAAGCGGAATCCTGGGACTGGGACAGATGATGGCGGGATCCCTTGCAGGTACAGGTGTAGGACTTTTGGTCTTATTCAGGACCAACAAAGGAATCAGGGAGAACCTGGGAATTCTCGGGATCCTGTATGGATCAGGGGTATTCTGGGGAATCCTTATAGAAATACTGGGAATTACCTTATAAGAGACAAAAATACGGACAGAAAAAGGGCTGACGCAGGATGCGAAAGCCCTTTTTGCGTAAAGGGCGTTGAATTTTCTTCGGGTATCGTTTAAACTAAAGACAGAGAATGCAAAAGCAGAAAGGACACGTGAAATGAAGCTGGAAGATTTAAAAGGAAAGATAGAGATTGATGTAGAAGGCAGTTTGGCAAGATTTGCAGGCATGGAATCTATGTATATCAAATTTTTAAAGAAGCTGCCGGAAGACGAGAATTACCAAAAGCTGAAGGAGGCAGTTAACGGGCAGAACAATGAGGAAATAGAAGTTTCTGCCCATACCCTGAAGGGGATCAGCGGAAATCTGGGACTGACCGGGATTTATGATAAGAGTTCCCGGATCGTTTCTGCCGTAAGAGAGCACCGGGAGCAGGAAATCCCGGGACTTATGGAAGAACTGTCAGCAGAAATGGAAAAAGCATGTGAGCTTATCCGCGCGCTTTGACCAGAAAAGCTGTCCAGAGAGAGGCAGAAAGGAAAGAGCAGAAGATGAGAAACATCATATTGATTGTAGACGATATTGAAATGAACAGAGCGATCCTCAGTCACGCATTTAAAAAAGACAGCGATGAGAAACTGGAAGCGGAAAATAGAAAAGACAGCTATGAGATACTGGAAGCCGAAAACGGACAGGAAGCACTGGAGCTGATCAAAGAAAAAGAGAAAGAAATCGCAGCGATCCTGCTGGACGTGGTCATGCCGGTAATGGACGGATTCGGGCTGCTCCAGTACATGAAGGAAAATCAGCTGGGACAGGAGATCCCTGTTTTCCTGATCACTGCAGATGCCTCACCGGAAAATATGCAGAAAGGATTTGATTACGGGGTCAAGGATATTATCCAGAAACCTTTTGTGCCCCACTTTATCCGCCAAAGAATCAACGGTGTGATCGAGCTTTATACGACACAGGAACGCCTGAAGGAAACGGTGGAGCATCAGGCAGCTATCATAGAAGCCAAGGTGGAAGAGGTATCCAAAGTCAGCAGAAGCGTTATCGAGATCCTTGCCCTTGCCATTGAGTTCAGGAGCGGGGAGACCGGACTTCATGTACAGAACATCCATGATCTGACGAAGAGCCTTCTGAAAAGACTGCGGGAGAAAAAATTTCCGGACTGCAGTTTTACCGATGAGGAGATTGAACTGATCGCGACTGCGTCTATGCTACATGATGTAGGCAAGATCGCGGTTCCGGATCATATCCTGAACAAACCAGGCAGGCTGACAGCTGAGGAATTCCAGATCATGAAGCAGCATTCCCTGACCGGAGCGCAGATGCTGGAGAGAATGACAGGTATCCAGGAAAATCCAGTGTTTTCTTATGCTTATGATATCTGCCGCCATCATCACGAAAGGTGGGACGGCTCCGGCTATCCGGACGGATTAAAGGGGAATGAGAACAGCATCAGCGCTCAGGTGGTGGCGCTTGCAGATGTCTTTGACGCACTGACCCATAAGAGATGCTATAAGCCTGCATTTTCAAAGGAAGAGGCGGTCAGGATGATCGTCAACGGTGAGTGCGGTGCGTTCAACCCGCTTCTTATTGAAGCATTCCTGGATATCCAGGAACAGATCTAATGGAAGTTGAGTGATAGTATGAAAGAAGATTACAGGAAAGAATTACAAAAGTTTAAGGAACGGTTCGGTTTCGTGCTGAAAAGTACGGGAACCTGTGTTTTCGAGGTAGAACTAGAACGCAGACACTATACCTTTTTTGAAAATTCGGACGAAATCTTCGGGAAGACAGGGGAAGAAATTTTAAGGGACCTCGGAGAGATGGAGAAGATACAGGGCAGCCGCCGGTTCGATGCTATAACGGACTCTTTTTTCCATTTCAAGGACAGGGAGTATGTAGAAAGGGCAGAGCAGGAGGTGAAGAAAGGAAATGCGTTTTCCTACCAGGCGCGTATGAAGCATAAGAACGGCTCCTATGCCTGGTGTAAGATTGAGGTTTTTCCTGTTGAAGAGGAAGGCATCCCCGTGCGCATGATCGGGGTGATCACCAATATTAACAGCCTTAAGAGGGAAAATCTGAAGTTAAGGGAGAAAATCTATTTTGATAATTTCCTGAGGATCTACACCAAGGAGTACTCCTTGGAGATGATCGAAAAGACACTGGAGACCATGTCCTTCCAGCTCCATGCACTGATCATCATGGATATGGACAACTTTAAAGAGGTCAACGACACTTACGGACATTCGGAGGGAGACCGGGTGCTTCTGGAGACTGCAGCTCAGCTGAAGGAGAAGTTCAGGACTACGGATATCGTAGGAAGATTCGGCGGGGATGAGTTTATTATCCTGATGTGCAGCATCCCGGATACAGAATGCGTCAGGAAAAAGCTGGAGGGGATCCTCCACGAAAGCCGGCTGAAGCACGGCGTGACCAAAAGCGCCGGAGTAGCGGTATTTCCAGAAGACGGGGTCAGTCTGGACCAGCTGTTTGTCCGGGCAGACAAAGCCCTTTACGCGGCAAAGAAAGTGAAGAATACTTATTGCTTTTACAGCGATATAAAAGAATAATAGAAACAGCAGAAATAACGGAAAACCGGCTGTCTGAGATAAAGTCAGACAACCGGTTTTCTTACGGCATTATCCTGGAAGCGGAAGTAATCCGGGCGGTGGCGGGACTGGGTAAATTCAAACATGACGCCGTCGCTGTTGTAGGTATGGCTGCTTACAACTGCCATACAGTTGTAGTCATTGACATCCAATTCTAAATATTTCTCATCGATCTGCGTGATCTTCTCTACTGTCATGACCCTTTGGCTGTTGACAATGGTCATGTGCAGGGTATGCTCCAGATATTCGTAGATAGAATCCTCCGCGATCTCCGCGGTAAGACCGGGAGTCGCGCTCTTTAAAAAATAATTGTGATTGAGGATCAAAGGTTTTCCGTCTAAATAGTGAAGTCTCTGAATATAATATATTTCTGAACCGGGGGGGAATCCGGTCCTTAAAGAAATTTTTTCATCTGCGGTCAGCTCCATGAACTGAAGCACCCGGGTCTTTCCGGAGCGGTGATTCCTTATGGAGGATTCTTTGAAGGATTCGATGCCGCCGATGGTGTACGCCGCCTGGTTTACCGGACGGAAAATATTGCGGACTCCCTTGCCCTGCATGGTCTGTACATAGCCGTCTGTCACCAGCCTGCTGACTGCCCGGCGGATGGTATTCCGGGAACAGCTGTAAGTGAGGACCAGGGCATGTTCGGAAGGGAGGAACTGCTGATAGGAAAATTCCCCGGTTTCAATTTTGTCTTTCAGGTCTTTATAGATCAATTCATATTTGCTTTTGGGCAATTATATCACTTCCTGTCTTGTTTAAACATCTTTAATTTTATTATAAATGGAAAAGAAAAAAAGTCAAGAAAAACTGTTGACATGTTTAAACAAGTGCGTTATTATAGACTTGTTCAAACAAGTTCGTGAGAGATAGAAGGAGGTACGGACATGGCAAAGTATACAGAGGAGGTAAAGGAACTGCTTACCCTGGTAGGAGGGAAAGAAAACATCGTGGCAGTTTCCCACTGTATGACGAGAATGAGATTCGTTCTCGCAAATGAAAAAAATGCAAAGACAAAAGAGATCGAAAAGATCAAATGTGTAAAGGGGACATTTACACAGGCAGGACAGTATCAGGTCATTATCGGAAATGATGTGTCCACATTCTACAATGAGTTCACCGCTTACGCGGGCATCGAAGGCGTCAGCAAGGAAGCTGCCAAACAGGCGGCTAAGACCAATCAGAACTGGATCCAGAAGCTGATGAGCAACTTAGGCGAGATCTTTGCCCCCATCATTCCGGCTCTGATCTGCGGAGGTCTTGTACTGGGCTTTCGAAACGTCATCGACGGAATCAACTTTTTTGAAAACGGAACAAAAACCTTGATCGAGATTTCCCAGTTCTGGGCTGGTGTGGACAGCTTTCTGTGGCTGATCGGTGAAGCCGTCTTCTGGCTGCTGCCGGTAGGCATTGTCTGGTCCATTACCAAGAAGATGGGAACCACACAGATCTTAGGTATTATCCTTGGTCTGACCCTGGTATCTTCCCAGCTGCTCAATGGTTTCAATGTGGCTGCCACGCCGGCAGACGAGATACCCTTCTGGGATTTCGGATTTGCCCATGTGGAGATGATCGGTTATCAGGGACAGGTGATCGCCGCCATGATGGCAGGCTTTGTACTGGTATACCTGGAGAAATTTTTCCGAAAGATATGCCCGGCGGTAGTCAGTATGATCGTGGTGCCTTTCTGTTCCCTGGTTCCGGCAGTCTTTATCGCTCATATGGTAGTGGGACCCATCGGCTGGACCATCGGAAATGCCATCGGCGACGTAGTATATGCCGGACTGACATCCAACATCCGCTTTGTATTCGCAGGAGTCTTCGGTCTGCTGTATGCGCCGATCGTTATGACCGGTCTGCATCATATGACCAATGCCATTGACTCTCAGCTGATCGCAGGTCCGGCTAAGAGCACGATCCTGTGGCCCATGATCGCGCTGAGCAATATCGCGCAGGGCTCCAGCGTCCTGGCAATGAGTATCTTACAGAAGAAAAACGAAAGAGCACAGCAGGTCAATGTTCCTGCATGTATCTCCTGTTACCTGGGCGTAACAGAACCGGCACTTTTCGGTGTCAACTTAAAATACGGATTTCCGCTGGTATGCGGTATGATCGGCTCCGCATGTGCAGCCATTATCTCTGTAGGCTTCGGCGTACAGGCGCTGAGCATCGGTGTAGGCGGTCTGCCGGGAATCCTTTCTATCAAAGCAGAATTTTATGTATACTTCCTGCTGGCTATGGCAGTAGCCATTGTGATTCCGTTTGTTCTTACAACCATCGTGGGCAGGAGAAAACTTTCAAAAGCAGAGCTTTTAGGTGAGGAAGCAGAAGAGGCATCTGCGGAAGAAACTGCTGAGGGCGCGCAGGAAACAGCACCGGCAGCACCCGCAGAAGAATTTCATGAATTACACGCAGGGCTTACCGGAAAGGTGATCCCGCTGGACGATGTACCGGATGATGTATTCTCCCAGCATGTGATGGGAGACGGCGTTGCCATTGAACCGGAAAACGACACCGTCTGCGCGCCGGCAGACGCAACCGTAGGTGTCGTCATGGCAGATACAGGACATGCCTGCGGACTGGTATTTTACAATGAGATGGAACTGCTGATCCATGTAGGCGTGGATACCGTAGATATGAACGGAGACGGATTTGAACTTCTGGTAAAAGAGGGAGAGCATGTAAAGGCAGGACAGCCGCTGATCCGCTTTGACAAACAGAAGATCAAGGCAGCAGGACATCCGACTGTGACCGTATTTATTGTGACAGAAGAAGGCAAGGCACAGAATATCCAGTATCTGACCGGTATGCAGGCAGAGGCAGGAAAGACACCGATCATTCAGTTTGAGTAAAAAAGGAGGGGGCAGAAGCCCCCTTCCTGACCATCATAGGAGGATGAATACCATGGCAGACTTTAAAAAAAGTGTAGTATATCAGATTTATCCCAAATCATTTTATGACACCAACGGAGACGGGACAGGAGATTTAAGAGGAATTATTGAAAAGCTGGATTATATCAAAGAATTGGGGGCAGATTATATCTGGATGACACCTTTCTTCGTATCCCCTCAGAAGGATAACGGCTATGACGTGGAAGATTACTATAACATTGATCCCCGTTACGGCACCATGGAGGACTTTGAAGAGCTCTCCAGAGAGGCGGAGAAAAGAGGCATCCGCCTGATGCTGGATATGGTGTTTAACCATACCTCCGACAGAAATATCTGGTTCCAGAAAGCATTGGAAGGAGATCCCAAATATAAGGATTTCTATATCTTCAAGAAAGGACAGGCGCCGGGAGTGCCGCCTACCAACTGGGAGAGTAAATTCGGGGGAAATGCCTGGAAATATGTGGAGAAGTTTGATGAATATTATCTGCATCTCTTTGACGTATCCCAGCCGGACCTGAACTGGGACAATGAGGAAGTAAGAAAAGAGATCCAGAAGGTAGTGAAATTCTGGATGGGAAAAGGCGTGAAAGGCTTCCGCTTCGACGTAGTCAACCTGATCAGCAAGGACCGGTTCGAGGATGATTATGAAGGCGACGGACGAAGATTCTACACCGATGGTCCCAATATCCATAAATATCTGAGAGAATTAAATGAAATGACTTTCGGAACCGACGCAGAGATCATCACAGTGGGAGAGATGTCCAGCACCTCCATGGAGAACTGCTATCAATATGCCAATGAGGACGGAAAAGAGCTGTCTATGGTATTCAGCTTCCACCACCTGAAAGTTGACTTTATGGGAAATGAGAAATGGGTTATGGTGCCCTTTGATTTCCAGAAGCTGAAACATATCCTCTTTGACTGGCAGACGCATATGGCAGAGCACCATGCATGGAACGCCGTATTCTGGTGCAACCATGACCAGCCCAGAGTCGTATCCCGGTTCGGCAATACAGAGAAGTACTGGAAAGAATCAGCAAAAATGCTGGGAACTGTGATCCACTGCCTGCGGGGTACACCGTATATCTATCAGGGTGAAGAGCTGGGTATGACCAATGCGGGCTTTACGGATATTTCCCAGTATAAGGATGTAGAGAGCCTGAATCATTTCCGGATCCTGCAGGAAAAGGGACTGACAGCGGAAAACGCATATCAGATCCTTCAGATCCATTCCAGAGACAACAGCCGTACCCCCATGCAGTGGACAGCAGGAGAAAACGGCGGATTTACCGAAGGGACTCCATGGATCCAGGTCAATGAGAACTGCTCTTACATCAACGCAGAGGCAGAGCAGAAGGATCCAGACTCCATCTTCCAGTATTACAAAAAGCTGGTGCAGCTGAGAAAAGAATACGATGTGATCGCTTACGGCGATGTACAGCCTCTTGACGAGAAGCATCCGACTGTTTTTGCATACAAAAGGACCTACCAGGATGAGAGCCTTTTGGTGGTCAGCAACTTCTATGGGACAGAAACCCAGTGGAACTGCGGCATAGATCTGGAAGGCTGGAAATGTATACTGAGCAATTATCAAGAAAATTCTCTTGAATCCTCAAAAATACTGTTAAAACCCTATGAAACTATGGTATTATATAAACACGAATTATAATTCAGAAAAGGAGAATCGCTATGAAAACATTTAACTACACAATCCAGGACGCTTTAGGAATCCATGCAAGACCGGCAGGAGTGCTGGTAAAGGAAGTAAAGAAATTTGAGTCCAAGATCACGATCGAAGGAAACGGCAAATCCGCAGACGCTGGAAAGCTCCTTGCAGTGATGGGAATGGGAATCAAGCAGGGCACAGAGATCACTGTGAAAGCAGAAGGCGCTGACGAAGACGCTGCCATTGCCGCAATGGAAGAATTCTTCAAAGCAAATTTATAATTCAGGATAAGAACCGGAAAGGAGAGCGCTAGATGAGGAGATATGCAGGCAAATCCATTTTAAAAGGGATTGCGATAGGAAAGATTCTGTTTTATTCAAAAGGCGAGCAGCTGGTGCAGCGCAGGAGCGTTGACAATGTCGAAGCGGAACTGGAACGCTTTGAAACAGCAAAAAACACCGCTGCCCAGCAGCTGCATATGCTTTATGAAAAAGCGCTGAAAGAAGTTGGCGAAGTCAATGCGGCGATCTTTGAAGTGCATTCCATGATGCTGGAAGACGACGATTTCAATGATTCCATCAAGAATATGATCGAGTCACAGAAGATCAATGCCGAATACGCAGTGGCAGCCACAGGAGATAACTTTGCGAAAATGTTCGCAGAGATGGATGATGAGTATTTCCAGGCGCGTTCCGCAGATATCAAGGATATTGCTGAGAGAGTGGTAGGGATCCTTCACGGAAGCCAGAACAGCGGGGATCTGGGTGAGGAACCGGTGATCCTGGCTGCCAAGGACCTGGCGCCCAGTGAGACCGTACAGATGGACAAGTCCAAGCTTCTGGGCTTTGTCACAGAGCTGGGATCTGCCAATTCCCACACAGCCATCCTGGCGCGTACTATGAACATCCCGGCACTGATCGGCATTCAGGTCAGCGAAGAGCTGAACGGAAAGATGGCAGTCATCGACGGTGTGACCGGCGAGCTGATCGTGGATCCGGATGCGGAAGTGCTGAAGGAATACGAGGCAAAGAAACAGGAAGAATTACGCCAGAGGGAGCTTCTTCAGGAATTAAAAGGAAAAGAAGATGTGACTCTGGATGGAAAGCATATCAAGCTGTTTGCCAATATCGGAAGTGTCGGCGATATGGCAAAGGTTCTTGCCAACGACGCTGGCGGCATCGGGCTTTTCAGAAGTGAATTCCTCTATTTGGAAAAGAATGATTATCCTTCTGAGGAAGAACAGTTTCAGGCATATAAGACTGCCGCAGAGACGATGGCAGGCAAGAAGGTGATTATCCGTACCCTGGATATCGGCGCGGACAAGCAGGTGGATTATTTCAATCTGGATAAGGAAGACAACCCGGCTATGGGATACCGGGCGATCCGCATCTGCCTGGACCGTCAGGAGATCTTCAAAACCCAGCTGAGAGCTCTATTAAGGGCAAGCGCGTACGGAAATCTGGGAGTGATGTATCCCATGATCATTTCCGTGGACGAAGTACGTCAGATCAAGAAAATTGTGGAAGAACTGAAGAAGGAGTTTGATGACAGCGGTATTCCTTACGGAGACTTTGAGCAGGGTATCATGATCGAAACACCTGCGGCTGTCATGATCAGCGACCTTCTGGCAAAGGAAGTGGACTTTTTCAGTATCGGCACCAACGACCTGACTCAGTACACCCTTGCCATTGACAGGCAGAACGCGAAGCTGGACAATATCTATGACTCTCACCACGAAGCGATCCTGCGCATGATCCGCACCACAGTAGAAAATGGTCATAAGGAGAACTGCTGGGTAGGAATCTGCGGTGAGCTGGGAGCAGATACGACTTTAACAGAGACCTTCCTGAAGATGGGCGTGGACGAGCTTTCTGTATCGCCGTCCTGCGTACTTCCCATCAGGAAGATCATCCGTTCAACAAGAATTGCAGACTGATTTCTGATAAATGCTTTTGGACAGAAAAGGGCACAGGAATTGCCGTAAAGGCGTTCCGTGCCTTTTTCTTTGTCTAAAATCCAATGTTAAATCTATGTAAAATATGTTAAATTTCGCTGTAGGTTCTTGCGGGATTCTAAAAGAAAAGGTATAAAGGTAAGAGAGAGGTAAAGGAAAAGTAAAATATTAGAAAATAACTGTGGAGGAGAAAAGTGAAAATTACAGATTTTTTCAGTCTTCTTGGAGGGCTGGCATTATTTCTTTATGGCATGCAGATGATGAGCGGCGGTCTGGAGGCGGCTGCCGGAAACAGAATGAAGCAGATTCTGGAAAAGCTGACTGCCAACCGTTTTCTGGGAGTCCTGGTGGGAGCGGGCATTACCGCGGTGATCCAGTCTTCCTCAGCGACCACCGTCATGGTAGTAGGATTTGTAAACTCCGGCATGATGACCCTGCAGCAGGCAGTCTGGATCATCATGGGCGCCAATATCGGTACCACCATCACCGGACAGCTGATCGCCCTTGATATCGGCGCTCTGGCGCCGCTGTTTGCCTTTGTGGG
>NHCFC00100__coassemble_1936_pt1 | contig 13238 bp, 15 predicted proteins | sample NHCFC00100__metabat2_low_PE_019 | metagenome-assembled genome bin NHCFC00100
AACTAGCTTTAAATGATGAAATATTACTAAATATCGAGAAGCCTGCCCGGTATATCGGGAACGAGGTAAACTCGGTGATGAAGGACAAGGATCAGGTGGATATCCGTTTCGCTATGTGTTTTCCGGACGTATATGAGATCGGTATGTCCCATCTGGGCATCCAGATCTTATATGATATGTTTAATCAAAGAGAAGACGTCTGGTGTGAACGTGTCTATTCTCCCTGGCCGGATCTGGACAAGGTCATGCGGGAGGAGAACATTCCCCTGTTTGCCCTGGAGTCTCAGGATCCGATCCGGGAATTTGATTTTCTGGGAATTACCATCCAGTATGAAATGTGCTATACCAACATCCTGCAGATCCTGGATTTAAGCCAGATTCCCCTGCGCGCCGCGGACAGAACCGAGGAGGATCCTCTTGTCATGGGAGGAGGTCCCTGCACGTATAACCCAGAGCCGCTGGCACCGTTTTTTGATCTGTTTTATATCGGAGAAGGAGAAACGGTTTTCTATGAACTGCTGGATGCCTACAAAGAATACAAAAAAGCAGGAAGATCCAAAAAAGAGTTTCTGGAGCGGGCGGCAGAGATTCCCGGGATCTATGTGCCTGCTTTTTATGATACGCAGTATAAAGAGGATGGGACGATAGCATCCTTTTTGCCAAACAATCCCCATGCCAAAGAAAAAATCGAAAAACAGGTAGTCATGAACCTGACCGATACCTATTATCCCAAAGCCCCCGTAGTGCCCTTTATCAAGGCAACCCAGGACCGGGTGACGCTGGAGATCCAGAGAGGCTGTATCCGCGGATGCAGGTTTTGTCAGGCAGGAATGATCTACCGCCCGACCCGGGAGCGAAATGTGGACTTCTTAAAAGAGACGGCAAGGCAAATACTAGACAATACAGGGTACGAAGAAATTTCTCTCAGTTCCTTAAGCTCCAGTGATTATTCCAGACTGCCGGAGCTGATCAATTATCTGATCGAGGAATGCTCCGAAAGGAAGGTAAATATTTCCCTGCCTTCTCTGCGCATTGACGCGTTTTCCCTGGATGTGATGAGCAAGGTGCAGGACATTAAGAAAAGCAGCCTGACCTTTGCGCCGGAGGCGGGTTCCCAGCGTTTGCGAGATGTGATCAATAAGGGGCTTACCCAGGAGGTGATTCTGGAGGGAGCTGCCAGGGCTTTCGCCGGAGGCTGGACAAGGGTGAAACTGTACTTTATGCTGGGGCTTCCTACAGAAACAGAGGAAGATATGAAAGGCATCGCCCATCTGGCAGAGGAAATCGCCAAGAAATACTATGAGATTCCCAAGGAGCAGAGACATGGAAGATGCCAGATTGTGGTCAGCACCTCCTTCTTTGTACCAAAGCCCTTTACGCCTTTCCAGTGGGCAGGTATGTTCCGCAAAGAGGACTATCTGGACAAGGCGCATGTGGTGAAAGAGGAGATCAAGGCACAGCTGAACCAGAAGAGTATTAAATATAATTACCACGAAGCAGATGTGACGGTACTGGAGGGCATTTTGGCAAGAGGAGACCGAAGAGTAGCAGATGTCCTGGAAAATGTATACAGGAAAGGCGCTATTTTTGACGCCTGGTCAGAATATTTCCGTTATGATGCCTGGCTTGAGGCTTTTAAAGAGGAAGGCATTGATCCGGAATTCTACACCCTGAGAGAGCGTCCTCTTGATGAAATCTTCCCATGGGATTTTATCAGCATCGGAGTTTCCAGAAAGTTCCTGGAAAGGGAATGGGAGAAAGCAAAAAGAGGAGAGGTTACGCCTAACTGCAAGGTAAAATGTTCCGGCTGCGGCGCGGCGGCTTACAAAGGAGGTGTCTGCATTGAAGGTTAGAGTGAAATTTTGCAAAGAAGGCGCTATGAAATTTATCGGACATCTGGATATTATGCGCTATTTTCAGAAGGCAGTCAGACGGGCAGGCATCGACGTAGCTTATTCTGAGGGATTCAGTCCCCATATGATCATGTCCTTTGCAGCGCCTCTGGGTGTGGGCATTACCAGCACCGGGGAATATTTTGATATGGAGATTAAGACGCCTGTGGCTTCCGCAGAAGCTGTGGAGCGGCTCAATCAGGTGATGGCAGAGGGCATGAAGGTTTTAAGCTTTAGAAAGGTTCCTGACGGCAAGGCTGGAAAGGCGATGTCTCTGGTAGCGGCGGCGGATTATCAGGTACGGTTCCGACCGGGAATGGAGCCCTGCGGGGACTGGAGAGAAAAGGCAGAAGCATTCCTGGCGCAGCAGGAAATCGTAGTTTTGAAAAAAACCAAGAAAAATGAAAAAGAGGTAGACATTAAGCCTTTCCTCTATGCTGCTGAAATCCGGGAAGAGGAGCTTTTCCTGCAGCTGGCAGCAGGCAGTGTGAAAAATACAAAGCCGGAGCTGGTACTGGAGGCATTTTATCATTTCTGCGGAAAGGAATTTGATCCTTACGCCCTTCTCATACACCGCTCAGAAGTTTATGCAGACACAGGAGAAGAGGGAGAGAGAAAACTGGTGTCCCTGGAAGCTTTAGGAGAAGACATTTGAGCCGGCTGATCCTTTCCCGCATGGAATACAGAGGGAAAAAAGTCCTGACAGCAGCGCTCTGCCGGGAAAAAAAGGTATGCCGCATTCACCTGATCCCGGAGACGGGGCAGGGGATCCTGGGGAATATTTATATTGGAAAAGTGAAAAACATTGTGCCCAATATCCAGGCTGCATTCATCGAGATTGCCGACGGGATCATGTGCTACTATCCTATGGAAGAAAAAGGAAAAAATCTGAAGATCGGAGAGGAACTGACCGTACAGGTGTGCAGGGAAGGCATGAAAAAGAAGCTGCCCAGCGTCACAGAAAATCTGAATTTTACCGGGCAGTATCTGGTGCTGACCACAGAAAGAAAAGAGCTTGGATTTTCCCGAAAGCTTCCGGAAGAAGAGAAGAAACGGATCCGGGGGCTTTTGGAAGAGCGAAAATCGCAGAATGCAGGAATCATTGTCCGAACCAGTTCCCGGGGGACAGCAGATGAGGAAATTCTCAGGGAACTGGAATTTCTGGAAAACCGGATGGAGACCGTGCTTTTAAAAGCCCGGACCCGCACTTGCTTTTCACTTCTGGAGCAGAGCATCCCGGAATATTTAAAAGAAGTCCAGGATGCCTGCGGACAGTATACCGAAGAAATCGTTACAGACGATCCGGAGGTATACCGGGATATCTGTACCTATCTGCAGGGCTTTGAGAAAAAGCAGATGGAGATCAGGCTCTATGAGGACCGGCTTTTGCCCCTGTATAAGCTGTACAGCCTGGAGTCAGTTCTGGAAGAGGCGCTGAAGGAAAAGGTCTGGATGAAATCCGGCGGCTTTCTTGTGATCCAGCAGACAGAAGCTTTTGTTTCCATAGATGTCAATACGGGGAAATTTACTGTGAAAAAAGACCAGGAGGAGACCTACCGCAGAATCAATCTGGAAGCTGCCAGAGAAATCGCGCACCAGCTGCGTCTCAGGAACCTTTCCGGGATTATCCTGATCGATTTCATTAATATGAAAAGCAAGGAAGACGGGAAACGGCTGATGGAAGCGCTGCAGGATTATCTGGATGAGGATTCTGTAAAAGCATCGGTGGTGGATATGACGGCACTGAATATTGTAGAGGTTACAAGAAAAAAAGTGAGAAAGCCTCTTTCTGAGGAAGTAAAAGAGATTTTTTCATCCGGGGAGGAATGTGTATGAAGAAACGTTCTGAATTTACAACACTCTGTTATATAGAAGATGAGTCCAGATATCTGATGCTCCACAGAACTGCCAAGGAAAAAGATGTGAATAAGGACAAATGGATCGGCGTAGGCGGGCATTTTGAAGCTCATGAAAGCCCGGAGGACTGTCTTTTGCGGGAAGTGAAGGAGGAGACCGGTCTGACGCTGATCTCCTGGAGATTCCGCGGGATTGTGACCTTCACCTTGAAGACGCAGGAGGAACAGATCACGGAATATATGTGCCTGTATACGGCTGACGGCTATGAGGGAACCCTGACCCCATGCGAAGAGGGAACTCTGGAATGGGTAGAGAAAAAAGATCTGTTTTCTCTGAACTTATGGGAAGGAGATAATATATTTTTCCGGCTCTTACAGGAAGAATATCCCTTCTTTTCACTGAAACTGGTATACGAAGGAAATGAATTAAGAGAGGCGGTCTTAAATGGAACCAATCTGGAATGGAAATGAGCAGAGAGAAGAGAAAAAGACGCATTTAAAACCGGTCCATGGGATTGCTTTGTTCCTGGTGGTCATGCTCTGCTTTTATACCATCATTGCCTGGGCACAGTGGACCTTTGGCATGTACGGGCTTGCTCTGACCGAAATTTTTCTCCTGGTCCTGAGCCTGGGCAGCGCAAAGCTTTTGAAAGCTCCCTTAAGAGAAATTTTCCCTGTAAGAAAGCCGGAATGGAAGAAGCTGCTGGCAGTCTTAGCCGGATGGGTTTCCGCTTATGCGGCGGTGATCCCTCTGACCATGACCGCGGCTTACTTTTTCCCAAGCCAGATTTTCGGGGTCAGCGATTCTCTCAGCAGCTTTATGGGCAGCGTACCTCTTTTGGTATCTGTCCTGATCAGCAGTGTGATGCCGGGCATCTGTGAGGAGGCGCTGCACCGGGGATTTCTGCTGAAGTGTTTCCAGTCCAGGATACACAGCACGGCTGGGCTGGTGCTGCTGATGGGATTTTTGTTCGGCGCTTTTCATGGAAGTGTCTGGAGATTTCTTCCCACAGCCTTTCTGGGCGGTGTGCTGACGTGGCTGATGGTCCGTACGGAAAATCTGGTCTATCCGGCTCTGTTTCATTTTATCAATAATTTTCTGCCCTCTGTATTCGCCGGTTTTTCTTCCGGGCAGGAGACAGAAGCAGCGTCGCAGATGCTCATGCAGCAGGGACTTCCCCTTTCTTTTCTGGGAATTTATTTTGCCATGGCGTGTATCGCGCCCTTTGGTTTCTATACGGCATCCTATCTTTTAAGAAAAGGAGAACCCGGGCAGGAACAGAGGTACTTAAAATCTAATAAAGTCCTGGCAGTCCTGGTGGTGCTTACCGTACTTCCGGTAATCTTGGGAATGCTGTTGTTTGTCCTGGGGATCGTAAAAGATTTTCTGTAAAAAAATTTCTGTAAAAAATAAAATTAGATGTTGACGAATTAGAATTTTACTGCTAATATAATGTCGTATGCCGCACAAAGAGGTATAAGTACCGGATTTCCGGTCACCACATTTGGCGAGTAATGATAATAGGAGGTGCCATATGTACGCAATTATTGCAACAGGTGGTAAACAGTACAAAGTAGCCGAAGGCGATGTTATCAGAGTAGAAAAGCTTGGAGCAGAAGCTGGTGAAACTGTTACATTTGACCAGGTACTTGCTGTAAGCAACGATGGTTTAAAAGTCGGCGCAGACGTAGCTGACGCAAGTGTAACTGCATCTGTAGTTGAAAACGGTAAAGCAAAGAAAGTTATCGTTTACAAATACAAGAGAAAAACCGGTTACCACAAGAAAAACGGTCACAGACAGCAGTTTACGAAAGTAAAAATTGAAAAAATCAATGCTTAATCCCCATGATTAAAGTGACGATTTATCAGAATTCAGAACAGAAGATTTCCGGATTTGACCTGCAGGGACATGCAGGGTATGCTGAGGCAGGAAGCGACATTGTATGCGCGGCAGTTTCGGCGCTGGCACAGAATGCAGTGAATTCCATGGAAGCGTTTACCGAAGACGGTTTTACCGCAGAGGCAGACGCAGAGAACGGAAAGCTGTATGTAAGGCTGGAACCCGGATATTCAGAGAAAACTGCGCTGCTTCTGGATTCGCTGATCCTTGGTTTACAGGGAATAGAAGAAGAATACATGGAATATGTCGATGTAATATTCAAGGAGGTGTAAAGACATGTTAAAAATGAACCTTCAGTTATTCGCACATAAAAAAGGTGTTGGTTCTACAAAGAACGGACGTGATTCCGAGTCCAAAAGACTTGGCGCTAAAAGAGCTGACGGACAGTTTGTAAAAGCAGGAAACATCCTTTACAGACAGCGTGGAACAAAGATTCACCCAGGTGTAAACGTGGGAAGAGGCGGAGACGATACCTTATTTGCATTAGTAGATGGTATTGTTCGTTTCGAGAGAAAGGGCAGGGACAAAAAACAGGTTTCTGTTGTTCCGGTAGCTACTGAAGAATAATTTACGATAACAGGGCGGCTTCTAATCGTTAAGGTTTGAAGCCGCTTTTTATCTGAGAAGCCATAGAGTTTAGAAACGACAGATTTTATTTTGTGAGCCGGACGGGCACACATGAGGAGGCAAATATGTTTGCAGACAGAGCGAAAATTTATATCCGTTCCGGAAAAGGCGGAGACGGACATGTAAGTTTCAGAAGAGAACTGTATGTACCCAACGGCGGTCCTGACGGCGGAGATGGAGGACGGGGCGGAGATGTGATCTTTGAAGTCGATAAAGGTCTTAACGCACTGACCGATTACCGCCATAAGCGGAAATACGCTGCAGGAAACGGAGAAGAAGGCGGCAAGAAACGATGCCATGGCGCGGACGGAAAAGATATCGTCCTGAAAGTGCCGGAAGGAACGGTCATTAAAGAAGCAGTAAGCGGCAAGGTGATCGCGGACATGTCAGGAGGAAATACCCGCCAGATCGTTTTAAAGGGCGGCAGAGGCGGCAAAGGCAACCAGCACTATGCTACAGCTACTATGCAGGTGCCAAAATATGCCCAGCCGGGGCAGCCTGCCCAGGAGCTGGAAGTGCTGCTGGAGCTGAAAGTCATTGCAGATGTAGGATTGATCGGATTCCCCAATGTGGGAAAATCCACGCTGCTCTCCAGAGTCAGCAACGCCAGACCCCAGATTGCCAATTATCATTTCACAACCCTGAATCCGCATCTGGGAGTGGTGGATCTGGAGGACTGCGGCGGATTTGTGATCGCGGATATTCCGGGACTTATTGAGGGAGCTTCGGAAGGCGTAGGACTGGGACATCAGTTCCTGCGGCATATCGAAAGGACCAGAGTCCTGATCCATCTGGTAGATGCGGCGTCCACAGAGGGACGTGATCCGGTAGAGGACATTTATAAGATTAACAAAGAGCTGGAGGCTTATGATCCGGAGCTTTTGAAAAGACCCCAGGTGATCGCTGCCAATAAGGTAGATGCCATCTATACAGAGGACGAGGATCCGGTAGAACGCATCAGAAAAGAATTCGAGCCCCAGGGTATGAAGGTGTTTGCCATTTCCGCAGTGAGCGGCAAGGGCATCCGGGAGCTTTTATTCTATGTGAAAGGACTGCTGGATACCATTGACAAAGAGCCTGTGATCTTTGAGCAGGAATTCTTCCCGGAAGATGTTCTGATCGGAGAGAATCTGCCTTATACTGTGGCACAAGACGAGCGGGATGAGCATGTTTATATCATTGAAGGTCCCAAGATTGAAAAGATGCTGGGCTATACCAATCTGGATTCGGAAAAGGGATTCCTTTTCTTCCAGAAATTCTTAAAAGAGAGCGGGATTCTGGAGGACCTGGAAAAAGCAGGTATCCAGGAAGGCGATACAGTCCGTATGTATGGCTTTGAATTTGATTATTATAAATAAAGCGGGAGAACATTATGACGAGCAAGCAAAGAGCGTATTTAAAGAGCCTTGCCATGAAGCAGGAGCCGATTTTTCAGATCGGCAAGGCAAGCCTGACGCCTGAGGTGACACAGGCAGTGGCAGAAGCGCTGCAGGCAAGAGAGCTGATTAAGATCAGCGTACTGCAGAACTGTATGGACGATCCGAGGGAAATCGCGGAAGCGCTGGCAGAGCGCACCCGTTCCCAGGTGGTCCAGGTCATTGGAAAGAAAATCGTTTTATACAAAGAAGGCAAAGAGGATAAGAAAAAAATTTTCCTGCCTTAAGCAAAGAAGGAATCTGTTATGTGCAAAGAAAGAAAACGCGTCGGGATTATGGGAGGAACCTTTGATCCGATCCATATCGGTCATTTGATCCTTGGGGAAACTGCCTATGAGCAGTTCCATCTGGATCAGGTGCTGTTCATGCCGGCAGGCAATCCTCCCCATAAAAGGGACCGGGCCAACCGGGCTACTGACGAGCAGAGGACAGAGATGGTGAAGATCGCCATTGAACCAAATTCTCATTTTTCTCTTTCTTTAGAGGAAATGAACCAGGATGGGTTTACCTATACTTACAGGACCCTGGAACGGCTGAAAAGACAGAATCCGGATACAGACTACTTTTTTATTATGGGGGCAGACTCCCTGTATGATTTTGAAAAATGGAGGGAGCCCGGCAGGATCCTGGCAGCCTGTACGGTTTTGGTAGCGACCAGAGATCACACCAGTGATCAGCGGCTGGATCTGGCTATTCAAAATCTGAAAGAAAAGTATCACAGCAGGATACAGAAGATGTATTCCCTGAATATAGACATTTCTTCCAAGCTGATCCGTTCCTGGATCCAGCAGGGGAGAACGCTGGCATATTATGTGCCGGATCCTGTGATTTCCTATATTCAGGAGAACAAGATATACAGGGGTTGAAGCGTATGAAATATGATTATGCTGAATATGAAAAGAAATTGAAAAAATATCTGGACAAGGGCAGGTATCAGCATACCATCGGGGTGATGCATACCAGTGCAGCCCTTGCCATGGCGCATGGATATCCTCTCGATCAGGCATTGCTGGCGGGACTTCTCCATGACTGTGCAAAGTGTATTCCCAACAAAAAGAAGCTGAAGATCTGTAAGAAGAATGGGATCGTACTTTCACCTGTAGAACAGGAAAATCCTTTCCTGATCCATGCCAAGCTGGGGGTATATATTGCAAGGGAAAAATACGGGGTTGAGGATAAAGAGATCCTGTCCGCCATCCGGTGGCATACCACCGGAAAAGGGAATATGAGTGTGCTGGAAAAGCTGGTTTATATTGCAGACTATATCGAACCGGGAAGAGATAAGGCACCCAATCTGGAACAGATAAGGAAAATAGCTTTTCAGGATCTGGATGAATGTATGTACTATATCCTGAGAGACAGCGTAGGATACCTGAAGACCAGTGCCAAGGTCACGGACCCGCAGACAGAAAAGGCATTTCTGTTTTATGAGGCACTGCACCTTGAAAGGAAACAGAAGGAGGCAAACGCAGATGACAAGTAAAGAAATCGCACGTCTTGCCTGTGAGGCAATGGAAGAGAAAAAGGCGCAGGACGTGAAGATCATCAATATTGAGAATATTTCCACTCTGGCAGACTATTTCATTATTGCCAGCGGAAGCAACCGCAACCAGGTTCAGGCAATGGCAGACAATGTTAGCGAAGTCCTGGGAAAAGCAGGCGCAGAGCAGAGACAAATGGAAGGATATCAGAATGCAAACTGGATCCTCATGGATTATCGGGATGTGGTTATCCACATTTTCGATGAAGAGAACCGTCTGTTCTATGATCTGGAAAGAATCTGGAGGGACGGAAGCCTGATCAGCAGAGAAGAATTGAATTGATGAAAATCCTCCGGCAAACCGTTTTTTGCAGAATGGTTTGCCGGGGGATTTTTCTTATCGCATAAAGCGGAAGACGCCGATGACTTTCCCTAAAATCTGGAAGGTCTGGTCAGGCTGAACGATGATGGGAGACATACTGTCATTTTCCGGCTGCAGACGGATATGGTCTTTTTCTTTATAAAAGGTCTTTACTGTGGCAGAATCTTCTACCAGAGCCACGACTTTCTGACCGTTTTCTGCTGTCTGCTGCTGCTCTACGACCACGTAATCACCGTTAAAGATTCCGGCGTTGATCATACTGTCGCCCTGTACTACCAGCATAAAAGTCTTGTTGTTCGGCATGAACTCAGAAGGGATCGGAAAATATCCCTCAATATTTTCCACAGCCAGCAGCGGCTGACCGGCAGCAACTTTCCCGATAATGGGAACATTTACCATTTCCCTGCGGACCAGATTGAAATTATCATCGACGATCTCGATGGCGCGGGGTTTGGTAGGGTCTCTTCTGATATAGCCGTTTTTCTCCAGGGTTTCCAGATGGGAATGAACCGAAGAGGTTGATTTTAAATTAACAGCTTCGCAGATCTCCCGTACAGAGGGAGGAAATCCACGGTTAATAATTTCGTTTTTCATATATTCTAAAATTTCTGATTGTTTCTTACTGATTTTTCCATATGACATTCTTAAATACCTCCGTTTGATTCACAGAATAGTATCCATCCTTTTCCGAATATAAAGTAAATTCCAAAGTGTATGAACCTGTTTTTATGATAGCATAGGTTCGCAGAAAATGCAAACACATATTCGGAATATTTGTTCGGGAAAAAGTGTTGACAAACACATGTTCTTGTATTATGATGGGAACATAACAGAGACGAACAAATGTTCACGAACATATTTTTGGATTGAGGAGGTTTTTATAATGAGAAATAAGAGAAACACAGAGAACAGAAAGAAAATCCGTTTTTTAGGAGCAGCGCTGTTTCTGGCAGCCGTATTTTTTATTCTCTGTTTCCGTACTGCAGATACTGCCAATGCGGGAACAGAAAATACAGCACGGTACAAATATTATACCAGTATAGAAATCAAAGACGGCGGCACCTTATGGGAGATCGCAAATAAGTATATGACAGAAGAGTATGAGTCAGCAGAGGAATATATTCAGGAGGTAAAGAAGATCAATCATCTGCACAGTGATACCATATATGAGGGGGCTTATCTGTGTGTCCCTTACTATTCTTCAGAATATAAATAACAGAAAGCGAAAAACATACTTGCACCGCACGTTTTCCTGTGATAGGATTTCAGCAGATTCAGGAAAGGAATATCTGTATGAACAGGAAAAAAGTAACTTCCACAGATGTGGCAAAGAAGGCAGGTGTATCACAGTCTGCGGTATCTATGATCCTCAATAAAAAGTATAACGTATCTTTTTCCAGAGAGACCATACAAAGAGTGGAGAAAGCCGCAGAAGAACTTGGCTATTCCATGGATAAGAAAAAAGAAAAACAGGGAGTCAGAATGAGAGGGACGATTTTCGTAGTCTGCCCCAATTTTACCAATCCCTATTATTTTTCTCTGATCCAGGGAATTGAGAAAACCGCTCAGAAAAGTAAATATGATGTGTTTTTATGCAATACCAGACGGGATTACCAGACAGAAGAGAAATATTTGAAAAAAATAGAAAAACTGAATCCATCTGGGCTGATCTATACCTTTTCGCCCACTTTCCCGGAGCTATTGATGCAAATCGCACAGAAGATCCCTGTGGTGCTGATCGGAGAAAAGAATGGAGCCCAGGGACTTGACACGGTGGAACTGAACAGTGAGAAGACCGGCAGGATGGTAGCAGAGCATCTGCTTGAACTGGGGCATCGGAAAGCTGCTTTTCTGTCTACGTCGCTGACACCCAGGCAGTCAGCGCGAAGAGCCAGGATCCGGGGATTTTGCCAGGCATTTGAAAAAGCCGGGTACGGCGATACGGTTTATGTAAGGAGCCTGCCGGAAGAGATGGATGTTTTATTCCAGGAAGTGGATATGGAATACCGGGCAGGCTATGAACTGGCACTTACGACTCTGAGAGAAATTCCCGGTCTTACCGCCATGGCAGGGACCAACGACATGGTAGCGCTGGGAATCCGGGATGCGCTGCTGGCAGAGCATTATAAGATCCCGGAAGATATTTCGGTGATTGGCTGTGACAATCTGCTGATAGCAGGTATGAAAGGTATTGATCTTACGACAGTAGAGCATTATACCCCAAAGAAGGGGGAAGACGCCTGTGAAATTTTGCTGGAGAATATTAGCAGCAGACAGAAACGGGAAAGCAGGGAAAGGGGAATGATTTATCATCTGGAATACGAACCCCGCTTAGTTGTGCGGGGAAGTACGGGCTATCCCAGGGGTTTCTAAGCAATCGCAGCGGAGAGATCTAATAGATTGGCACTAATAATTTAAAATATTAGTAATCAAAAGAATTAATAATTTCATATCCTGTTTGACTTTTTTTGAAACGGACGTTATAGTGAAAACACAAAACAAAAGCAGTCCGGGAGGCGCATTGGTTCGGACATGCAGAGAAAGAGAGGTTTATCACTATGAGCAATGTGGACTGGAAACAATATTTAAACAGAGAATATTCCTGCTCCTGCGGGAAAGTACATACCTGTGATATAGAAGAGATTTATATAGAGGAAAATGCAGTACGGAGGCTGCCGGAAGTTTTAAGCAGGCATACGTATAAAAATCTCTGCGTTGTCTGTGACAGGAACACAGAGAAAGCAGCAGGATTCCAGGTATATGAAGAACTGGAAAAAGCCGGATACACTTTTAAAAGAATTTTATACCAGGAAGAAGAGCTGGTACCGGATGAAGAAGCTTTGATCTATTTATTTACCGAAGTTCCCAATGATTGTGATCTGGTGATCGCTGTAGGCGGAGGCACCATCAACGACCTGTGCCGTTACGTCAGCTATAAAATGAAGATTGATTACTATATCGTAGGGACGGCTCCTTCTATGGACGGCTATGCTTCCAATGTGTCACCGCTGATCATCCGCCATCTGAAAACCACTTTTGAAGCACGTCCAGCCAGAGTGATCTTTGGAGATCTGAACATTATTTCCCAGGCTCCTCTACATATGATTGCCGCCGGAGCGGGGGATATTCTTGGAAAATATGTATGTCTTACAGACTGGCAGCTTGCTCACATTGTAAACGGAGAGTATATTTGTCCGGAAATTATGGAACTGGTAAGACAGTCAATCCAAAAGGTAGTAGAGAATGGGCAAGCCGCTGCAAAAAGGGATAAACAGGCCATTGCAGCCATTATGGAGGGACTGGTGCTGAGCGGAATTGCCATGAGCTATATTGGAAATTCCAGACCGGCTTCCGGAAGTGAGCATCATATGTCCCACTATTGGGAAATGATGTTTCTTTTGGATCATGCGCCAGATCCGCTGCATGGCACCAAGGTGGGGATCGGTACGGTTATGGCGATCCGCCTTTATGAAATGCTAAAAGAGAAGAAAGACCAGCTTGTTCCTGTGAAAGACTTTTCTTTTGCCTTGGAGCAATGGAAGGACGAAATCAAAAATGCCTATGGACCGGCAGCCGGAGGCGTGCTTACTCTGGAAGATAAGACAGGAAAAAATTCTAAAGAGGAGGTCAGCAGAAGGACAGAAGTCTTTTGCAGAGAAAAAGA
>NHCFC00100__coassemble_1937_pt1 | contig 13218 bp, 13 predicted proteins | sample NHCFC00100__metabat2_low_PE_019 | metagenome-assembled genome bin NHCFC00100
CGGAAAAACTCTGTTTGGCTGGAAAAACGCTGTTCTGAAAAAGAAATGTGCAGGCAGAAGCCTTAACCCGGATACAAGAACCGCTCTGGGAACGGAAAGGAGAAAAAATGGAATACACCACACAGATGAATGCCGCAAGACAGGGGATCATCACAAAAGAGATGGAGATTGTGGCGAAAAAAGAAGGTATGGACGCTGAAAGGCTGCGCAGCCTTGTGGCAGAGGGAAAGGTTGCCATTCCTGCAAATAAACGGCATACCTGCCTGGAACCCAACGGGATCGGCTCTATGCTGAAGACCAAGATCAATGTTAATCTGGGAACTTCCAGAGACTGGAAAGATCTGGACATGGAATTAAAGAAGGTTCAGGATGCGGTGGAGATGGGTGCAGAGTCCATTATGGACCTGAGCTCTTTCGGCGACACACAGAAATTCCGCAGGAAGCTGACCGCAGAATGTCCTGCCATCATCGGCACAGTGCCTATTTATGACGCGGTTGTTTATTATCATAAACCATTAAAGGAAATCACCTCAGAAGAATGGATCAAGATTGTGGAAATGCATGCCAAAGACGGTGTAGACTTTATGACCATTCATGTAGGGATCAACAAGAGTACAGCAAAACGCTTTAAAGACACGAAGCGTCTGACCAACATCGTATCCAGAGGAGGCTCCATTATCTTTGCCTGGATGGAAATGACAGGGGAGGAAAATCCTTTTTATGAGCATTACGACAGGATTCTGGAAATCTGCCGGGAATACGATGTGACCATGAGTCTGGGAGACGCCTGCCGTCCGGGCTGCATAGACGACGCCGGCGACATTTCCCAGATCGAGGAGCTGGTGACCCTCGGGGAACTGACCAGGCGGGCATGGGAAAAGGATGTGCAGGTCATCATCGAAGGACCGGGGCATATGCCGCTGAACCAGATCGAAGCCAATATGAAGATCCAGCAGACCGTCTGCAAAGGAGCGCCATTCTATGTACTGGGACCTTTGGTGACAGATATTGCCCCGGGATATGACCATATCACAGCGGCGATCGGAGGCGCCATTGCCGCTGCTCATGGCGCGGCATTTCTCTGCTATGTGACTCCGGCAGAGCATCTGCGTCTTCCGGATCCGGAGGATGTAAAGGAGGGGATCATTGCTTCTAAGATCGCTGCCCATGCGGCAGACATAGCCAAGGGGATTCCCCATGCGGCAGACTGGGACCGCCAGATGAGCACTGCAAGGAAGAAGCTGGACTGGGAAGAAATGTTCCGTCTGTGCATTGATCCGGAGAAAGCCCGCAGGTACAGAGAACAGGCAAAGCCTGAGAAAGAAGATACCTGCAGTATGTGCGGAAATTTCTGCGCAGTAAAAAATATGAACCGTATTCTGGACGGTGAGATCGTAAGCATTTACGACGAATAAAATCCAGAAACCTTTTATCCTTTCCTGCCGGACACATCCGGCGGCTTTCAAAGGGGGAGCGCCCTGGGGAAGTAGGGAAGGTCAGCAGAGAATCTGCTGCTGTATAGCGAGGGAGCCCGTGTGCCGGGTTGAGAGGGTACCAGAGTACCGACCGAAAATACATACAGAAAGAGGGAAAGAAAATGAATCAAACAATGCAGAAAAACAACATTCACAGGATGACGGTGCTGGCTATGCTGGTAGCTTTGGGGGTGGTGATCTCTCCCATATTGAGAGTAGAGGGCATGTGCCCCATGGCGCATTTTATCAATATCACCTGTTCCGTCCTTCTGGGACCCTGGTATTCCCTGCTTTGCGCGGTTCTGATCGGAATCCTCCGCATGACTTTCATGGGGATTCCGCCCCTTGCCCTGACCGGTGCTGTGTTCGGCGCCTTTTTGTCAGGGGTTCTGTACCGTGTTTCGGGAGGAAGAATGATTTACGCGGTACTTGGGGAGATCATCGGAACCGGGATCATCGGAGCAGTGGTATCTTATCCGGTGATGGCAGGACTTATGGGAAGGACCGGGCTGTCCTGGCTGTTTTATGTTCCCAGTTTTATCTGCGGCACACTGATCGGGGGAAGCATCGCCTTTTTATTCCTGAAATCTTTAAACCGGGCAAGGCTGCTGACCAAGCTTCAGCAAAGCCTGGGCGCGCAGGTGCTGGAGCGTCCGGGAAATCCGGCGGCAGATTCTATGGGCATTGCAGCCGTAGGGATCCTGGTATTCGTGGCAGTGTTCGTTCTGATGAAGAATTTCATGCATCTGACCGGCGTGCTGACCATAGGCATTCCGGCAGCGGCGTTTCTGCTGGTAGAGCTTGTGGCAGCAGCATATTTTGCCCACAGCGCACTTCACAGAGCCTAGAGAAGCAGGCAAAGAGTAAGGCAGAAGATCAGACAAGCCAAAAAGCCGGACCCGAAAGCGCGAAGCCGGGCGGGCAGAGAACTTCTGCTAAGACAGAATACAATAGGATACATCAGAGAAAAGGGCGGTGCCGGATACCGCCCTTTTCCGGCATAGAAAGGGTAAGAGAACATGGAGAATTTCAGCAGTATTTTCAGATACATCATGGAGCAGGTCAGGGAACAGGCGCCGCTGATCCACTGCATTGCCAATCCGATTTCCATTCATGACTGCGCCAATGTGGTGCTGGCAGCAGGCGCCCGCCCCATTATGGCAGAGCACCCCGGAGAAGTCCGGGAGATCACGGCAGGAGCCAGGGCGCTGGCGCTGAATATAGGAAATATCACCGACGCCAGAAAGGAATCCGTGCTGATCTGTATGGAGGAGGCAGCCAGGAGAAGGATTCCTGCTGTGCTGGATATGGTGGGAATCGGATGCAGTTCCATGCGCAGGCAGCTGGTGCTGGACTGCCTGGAGAGGAGAAGGGAAATCTGTCCCCAGGCGCCCTTGATTCTGAAAGGCAATCTGTCGGAGATTAAAACCCTGGCTACAGCAGGGGAAAAAGAACCTGTGCATACAGACGGAGTAGACGCGCGGGCGTGCGATGGGCTTACCAGGGAGAATGAAGCCCAGACCATACAGATGATCCGCGGGCTGGCAGCAGCACACCAGGCAGTGATCCTGGCAACAGGAAAGACGGATGTGATCGCAGACGAGAGAAACGCTTATCTGGCAGACAACGGCTGCCCGGCAATGTCGCAGATCACAGGAACCGGCTGTATGCTCACTGTCCTTGCGGCTGTGTATGCCAGTCAGAGCGGCTGCGCGACCGGGCTGTACAACTGGCAGGAGCCATTCAATCCGCAGAAATCTGCGACCCGGCAGAAGCCTGCCGATGCACAGGCGGACAGCCTTCCGACCGGGCTGACAGAAGCAGCCCTCCTGGCAGCCCTGGTTTCAGGCATCTGCGGAGAACGCGCCGCAGAGGACTGGAAAGGAACAGGAACCTTCCAGGTGCGGCTGATGGACGAATTTTCAGGGTGTACCTGGGAGCTGGTGGAGAAATACAGGAAAGTAAGGGAATGGAATGAATAAGAAAAAACAGTTAGACACAACGCTGTATCTGGTTACAGACAGCAGTTATCACACAGAGGAAACCTTTCTCAGAACTGTGGAGGAGGCGCTCAAAGGGGGAGTGACCCTGGTGCAGCTCAGAGAGAAGGAACGGTCAGCCAGGGATTATCTCAGGCTTGCCAGAAGGGTAAAGGAAGTGACCGATCGGTATCAGGTGCCGCTGCTGATCGACGACCGGGTGGATGTGGCAGCAGCGGCAGACGCTGCTGGAGTGCACGTGGGACAGAGCGATATCCCGGCAGCAGAGGCGAGGAAGATCCTGGGACCGGATAAGATCGTGGGCGCTACGGCGAAGACAGTGGAGCAGGCAGTGGAAGCCTATCAGCAGGGAGCGGATTATCTGGGCGTGGGAGCCATCTATCCCACCACAACTAAGGTGAAGACGGTGCTGACAAAAGTCTCCACTCTTGAGGAAATCTGCCGGGCAGTTCCCATCCCGGTCAATGCCATCGGCGGACTGAACGCCGGAAATATGGACATCCTTGAAGGAACGCACATAGCGGGCATCTGTGTAGTCAGCGCCATTATGAAGGCAGAGGCGCCGGGGAAAGCGGCAGCTGAACTGAAAGAAAAGATAATGCAGCTGCTGAAAACCCGGGAGCAGTGAACACCCGCTGATCCGGCAGGATTTCCCCATTGTTTTTGACAAAAAAAGCCCCCGATCTCTCTTTAAATTTTGGTGAAAATTATTTTAAAATCCGTATTGATTTTTTTCTCAGAAGTAATAGAATAGACGGCGTACGCAATCGTATAGGACATAAAACAAAGTAAGAGGAGAGTACGCCATGACCAATGACATGACATCAGGAAATCCGGTGAAGCTGATTATCCGGTTTATGATTCCCATGTGTCTGGGGAATATTTTTCAGCAGTTTTACAACATTGCGGATTCCATTATCGCAGGGCAGTTTCTGGGGGTAAACGCTCTTGCTGCCATTGGAAGCACCGGTTCATTAATTTTTCTAGTAATGGGATGGCTCAACGGACTGACCAGCGGTTTTTCCATCTGGGTTGCCCAGTGGTTCGGCGGGAAGAAGCTGAACCGCATGAGGCATTTCCTTGCCATGTCCATTTACATCTGCGTGGCTTTTGTGGTGGTTATGACCATCGGGCTGTTGTTTGCCAATGAGCCTATCCTGCGGCTGATGAATTCACCGGAGGAGATTCTATCCGATATCAAGGCATATATGGCGATCATTTACGCGGGACTGGCAGTTACCTGCGCGTACAATGCCCTGGCGGCTGTGCTGCGCGCCCTGGGAGACAGCAAATCACCCCTGTATTTTCTGATCATTTCCGCATTTCTGAATGTGGTGCTGGATATTGCGTTTATCGTGATCTTCCATATGGGAGTGGAAGGCTGCGCCTATGCTACAGTGATCGCGCAGGCAGTTTCAGCCCTTTTGTGTTTGGTTTACATAAATAAGAAGTTTCCGGTACTGAAGCTGAAGAAGGACGATTTTCATTTTTCCTGGTTTACCATCCGCAAGCTGCTGTCTCTGGGAATCCCCATGGGACTGCAGTTTTCCATCACAGCCATAGGAACCATTATTGTCCAGGGAGCGATCAATGTATACGGCGCCATTTATATGGCAGGCTTCTCCGCCGCCGGAAAGATCCAGAATATTATCTGTACCGTGTTTGTATCCTTCGGCGCAACCATCGCGACTTATGTAGGACAGAACCGGGGCGCAGGGAAGATGGACCGGGTAAAGAAGGGCGTCTATCTTACCCAGGTAATGGTGCTGGTCAGCAGTGTTGTCATCATGGCTGTGATCCACTTCCTGGGCAAATACATGATCCTGATCTTTGTAGATCCGTCGGAGACAGAGGTGCTCCATGCGGCAGAGATTTATTTCCGCACCGTATCCTGGTGCTATCCCTTCCTGGGAAGCATTTACCTTTACCGCAACGCGCTTCAGGGACTGGGCTACGGACTGGTTCCCATGCTGGGCGGCGTCTTTGAACTGGCAGCCAGAGCGCTGATCGTGGCGCTGGTAGCAGGAAGCGCCAGCTTTGCAGGCGTGTGTATGTCGGATCCGGCAGCATGGATCGCCGCGCTGATCCCACTGGTTCCTTATTATTTCTGGATTATGAGAAAAAGTTTCAGTATAAATAGTGCGGGTTGATGGAAAGAAAAATGTTAAAAACATACAAATAATGGGAAAAACGGGATTGTAAATACTGTACTAAAATAGTATAATTAAGGGAAAATGGTACAGGAGGGGAGCCATGTGGGAAAAATAAAGGGGATTTTCAGTGTGCCCCAAGACATCCGAGATCAGTTCTGGAATCAGCTTCTTGCCAGCAACTGGAAAATGATGTTTGTAATCAGCATCTTTGCGGCAGCGGCACAGCTGGTAAATGTCTGTCATGTCCTGATTCTGTCTTCCAGGAAACTGGAGACCCTGAACAACAGGATTTATTTTACTTTTTACTGTGTGTTCCTGCTTTTGAATCTGTTGTTTCTGGCGGCAGAATCGGTGGGAAAGAAAAAGATGAGCCGCAGGGCAGCCATAATCCTGCAGGGTACATACGGGATTATCTGGATCGTGTGGAACGGACTGCTGAATTATTATGATATCCTGGCATCTGACTGGGAGAATAACAATACATCTGTGATGGTTACCTGCCTTTTGGGCGCTTCTATCATTGTCCAGACAGTGCCGATCTATGCGGTCTGTACCTATGGTCTGTCCGCCCTGCTTTTTTCTCTTGCTGCTTATCCTGCCCTTCAGACCGGAGGCGTCATAAACGTTATGATCGCCGGTGTGATGGCAGTGATCGTATCCTGGGCAAGGTACCGGTACAGTTTGAAGGATCTCCAGAAGCAGCATACCATTCAGAAGATGAATGAGAAGCTGGGCGCGGAGCATGAACAGCTGAATCTGAGCCTGCAGAAATTTCAGTTTGTGGTAGAAGAGATGGACAACATTCTTCTGGAATGGGATATGGAGCATGGAACCATTACCTTTTCCGGAAACTGGAAAGATAAGATGGGCTGTGACAAAGTCATCACAGACGTGGAAAAGTGGTTTAAGAACAGTGCCTGTATGGACCGAAAGCAGAAGAGGGAGCTGCTTCGCGGAATCCAAAGCGCGGTAAAGGCACGGGAAATCTATGAGACAGAGATACGGATCTTTACTCAGGACAGGGATCCGGAATGGTATCTCCTGCGGTTTCTCTTCCAGTTCCAGAAGGACGGCAAGGTGAAGTCCGGGATCGGCTTCCTTACTAATATCCAGAGACAGAAGTCGGAGATGGCACAGCTGAGGAGCGCCATGAACCGGGATTATCTGACCGGCGCCTTCAGCAGAAAAGCCATTCAGGATTATGCGCAGGCACAGATGGAGCACGCCCGGAAAGACAATAGTGTCGCCATGATCATTATTGATCTGGATGATTTTAAACAGATCAATGACCACTACGGACATCCTTTTGGGGATCAGGTACTGAAGAAAACGGCAGAAGCGCTTGCAGATTTCTTCCACGGAAACGGTGAAGTGGGAAGAATCGGCGGAGATGAATTCATGGCAGTCATGTCCCCGATAAGCGGCAGCGATATGCTGGAAGAGAAAATCCGTCAGCTGCAGAGAGAGTCTGTGACCGTCTGCGGGGAAAAGGGAGAGGTAAGGGTGCACTTCAGTCTGGGAGGCGCTCTGGCACAGCGGGGAGAAAGCTACCATTCCCTTTATCAGAGAGCGGATACCGCCTTATACCAGGCAAAAGACAGAAAAAAGGAAAGCTGCGAGGCGAAGAGCAGCAGAAGATAAAATCTGGGCAGGTGATCGTCACCTGCCCAGATTTCTTGTAAGCATTTCCGGATTTACAGCGTAGTCCAGAGCTGTCTGCCGGGTGATGCGCCCTGCCCGGAACAGCTTTAAGAGACTGGAGTCCATGGAACACATGGTGTCGGAGGCTGCGGAGTAGATCTGTCCTTCGATCTGGGGAATCTTTCTCTCCCGGATCATATTGCGCAGCGCCGGAGTCATAGTCATGATCTCAAATACCGGGATCAGGCTGCCTTCTGCGGAAGGCACCAGCTGCTGGGAAATAATACACTGGAGCACCATAGAAAGCTGGACGCAGATCTGCTTCTGCTGGTTGGCAGGGAACACGTCGATGATACGGTCAATGGTATTTGCCGCGCCGATGGTGTGCAGGGAGGAGAAGATCAGGTGTCCGGTCTCTGCTGCGGTCATTGCCACCTGCATGGTCTCGTAATCACGCATTTCTCCCAGCAGGATCACATCCGGGCTCTGCCGCAGAGAAGCACGCAGGGCAGAGAGATAGCTGCAGGTATCGGTATTGATCTCACGCTGGCTGACAATGCTCTTGTCATGCCGGTGAAGATATTCCAGCGGATCCTCCAGCGTGATGATATGCTTCTGCCGGGTTTTATTAATGTGGTCGATGATGCAGGCGAGGGTGGTAGACTTGCCGCTTCCGGCAGTGCCTGTGACCAATACAAGCCCTTTGTTCAGATCGCCCAGCTGTACAATGCCGGAAGGGATCCCCAGGTCATCGGGAGCGGGCAGAGTGAAAGAGATAATACGGATAACAGCTGCCAGAGAGCCCCTCTGCATATAAGTATTTACACGGAAACGGCTGACGCCAGGAAGAGCAAAGGAGAAATCATCGTCTCCCTTCTGCATCAGCGGTTCGATATTTCGGTTTGCCGCAAGTTCATAGATGTCCCGGATAGCTGACTGCGTATCCTCGGGCATCATCTTTTTATCGGAATATTCATAGATCTGGTCATGAAGACGGTAGGAAACTGCCCGACCAGCAACAATAAAGATGTCCGATGCCTTTAAGAGGGAAATCTCCCTCAGCATTTCCAGTGTCTGATTCATAAGATAGATTCCTTTCTATGGCTTCATAAGATTAAGCGTGCTCTTGTCTTCCCATTCTTTGGTGGTTATCTGAGTAAAGGAAGTGATCCGGTACAAAGAGCCGGAGTTCTCCTGAGGATCGCAGGCGCAGAGCTCTACTTGCAGTTCTTTCTCTTCCCCGCAGGGAATGGTAAATGCATATTCTGTGCCTGCTATCTCTGAAAAAGTACCTTCGCTCCAGGCTGTTTGCAGCTCCTGGTCAATCCGGGCGATCTCCTCCCATGCCTGGGCTTCTGCCTCCTGGTAGGCGCGGGCAGCGTCGGCAAAATCCTGGCTGAAGGCAGCGTTTTTCCTGGCAGTCATATAGGTCAGCAGCGCGAAAGCCACCATTGCCAGGATTACAAAGACTGTGAGCACAGAGGCAGCGCCTGTATTAATAACAGGAAATTTTTTCTTTTTCATGAGGAAGGATCACCTGCCTTTTGGGCTGTATAGGAGGATGCGGTAAGGGTGCAGAGCTCTTCCTTGGCAGATACAGAAACTTCTCCTAAGACCAGTCTGCCCTCATAATCAGAAGCGTCTGTGCGGATTTCCATGGTGTAAAGGCTGCTTTCCGGCTCGCAGAGCTCCCATGCCTCATCGTAATAAACCTCAAGAGACGCAGCCGTCAGGACAGAAGAAGGATACTCCTCCTGCAAGGCTTCCAGGGAACCGCTGTGGGTACGGAACAAGGCACAGGCGTTTTTAGCCTCTACCAGCGCGTGGTTTTGGAGGGAAGCCTGGTCAGACAGGGAACGAGCCTTGACAAAAAGCTGCATACATACGGCTGCCGCCAGAGAGAAGAAGAAAATCGCAAGGATCAGTTCCAGGAGAAACAGATTGGAACGCCTTGGTAATGGTGGTTTCATAGTTCTATGCCTCCTTATCTGCGTGCAGGGGAAGCAGAAGGGTTTCTGCATTTCCTCCCGGCTCCGTAATGGTCAGGCTGAGGGTATCCCGGGTTTCTTCCAGTTCCATGGACACAGCGTTTAAAAGAGCAGTGCCTGCGGACAGATCTGCCTGCGCGTCTTTCCTGGTGAAATACTCCATTAATTTTCCCTCATAAATATAAATATAAGTCACATAGGGCTCTTGGCTGATATCCTGACTCAGGCATAAGGTATCGCCCATTTCTGTTTCTTCTATATAAATACTGCCGGAAGTATCGCAGGCGTGTACCTTCTGTTCGATATAGGACAGCCCGGTGTATAGGCTGTATTCGATCCCGGACTGGTCCGCAGTCTTCTGATAAAGCGCGGCTCCTGCCACAGTGACCGCCAGCGCGGATATGGCAAAGACACAGAAAAGGGAGATGGTAAAGACCAGGTCAATGGTATGGGTTTTTCGGGAATAAGACCTCATAGGCTACCTTCCTTTCCTTAAGACGGTGATTTCCGGCATCAGGTTCGCCCCCTGGGGCTGATAATCCACCAGAAAACGGGCAGAGTCATAAGTGATGCCGTATTCCTTTACCAGTTCCTCCAGGCTCTCCGGATAGTAGCCGTTGAGCGAGTAGCAGTGCACGGCGCTCTGTACGACGGCGGAGCGTATCGTATCTTCCTGCTCCTGGTCTGAGACACGGACCAGAGAGGCGATCCCGCCAAGGAACAGTCCCAGAACAGCCGCAAACAGGCAGAGAGAAACCAGAAGGCTTCTAAAAGGAGAACTGCTTTTACGGATCTCAAAACGTTTCATCACAGCACCTCCCTGTTAAATCCCGGATAAAATACCCAGCAGAGGCATCATGACGGATAACAGGATCAGTCCCACCAGGATGGAGAGGACTGCCACCAGAGTCGGCTCAATGACAGAAATGGCATTCTGGATGGAAGTATCCAGGTCGTCCTGATAGTGGACAGCGATCTGGTCCATGGCATCGTCCAGGGCTCCGGTCTTATCTCCGATCAAGAGCAGACGGGACTGCATACCGGTAAAGATGCCGGATTTAGACAGTGCTTCCGCAAGGGGAGCGCCGTCCTTCAGAAGCTCCTGACAGGCGGAGATCTTTTCCTGGAAAGCCGGATTTTCGGTAAGCTTTCCTGCCATAGCCAATCCCTCCTCAGGCGTAAGCCCGCTCTTTAAGACCAAAGCCATGCCGCTGGCAAACCGACAGGCAGCGTTTTTATGGGAAAATCCCCGGGTCAGGCGCAGCCTGGAAAAGAGCTTTGCGGCAGTTTTCCTGCCGGATTCTGTCTTGGCAAAGTAGAGGCACAGCCCCGCAAGGAGCACCAGAACTGCCAGGAAAACAGCTGAGTAACGGTTCAGCGAGCTTCCCAGAAGCAGCAGGCTTTTGGAAAAACCGCTCATATTCTGCCCCAGCTGACGGAAGACCTGGTCAAAGACAGGGAGCACCTTGGTGATCAGTACCAGCACCACCAATACCATCATGCCGATCATGATACAGGGGTAGGTAACTGCGCTGCGGATGGCAGCGGCGAGACTGGACTCCCGCTCATAGTGCAGGGCGAGGGCTTCCATGACGTCGTCCAGACGTCCTGCCTGTTCTCCCAGCCGGACCATGTTCATCATATATTCGGGGAAGACTTTGGCATCCTCCAGCCCCAGGCTGAAAACGCCGGTGGTATTGAGAGTTTCCTGTATGGCGCTGAGGATCTGCTGCTCTTCCTGGGCAGAGGTATCCTCCAGCATAATGGCGATTCCCTCAGAGGGAGAGATGCCTGCCTTCAGAACCGAGGAGATCTGGCTGCAGAAGGAGGCAAGCTCCTGGGAAGACAGGGCTTTTACGCTGTTATCTTTCATATTCCTAACCAATCCTTTCTATATAATAGGAGAATAAGCAGCCGGCTAAGTGCCCGGCAGATGCTGTCATCTATTCCCAGGCTTCAGGTTCTATGGGAGCGCCCCTGGTCTCAGAACCGAAAGTAATTTTCCCGGGATTGCGAAGCCGGGTCATCGGGAGTATTTTACCGTATAGTTAGAACCGTCGCCGATATATTTCTTTACAGCGGAGGCTTTGTTGCCTGCCGCAAGGGTGGGATCCACAAGAGTCCAGTTCTTTCCGTCAAATTCTATGATATTGTCCACCCATCCTGTTTCTTCCAGCCAGGTGCTGATCCAGGCGTGATAGACCTCTCCGCTGTAACCGATTTCCAGCTTGGTGGGAATGCCCTGGGAGCGGAGCATAGCAGTCATAAGGGCAGCATAGTCAAAACAGATCCCCTTGCCGGACGCCAGGGTTTCGTCCACGTCCGGGAGATAACCGCTCTGGACTGTCTCTGCCTTTTCTTCATCATAGGATACATGTTGAATGACGAAATCATAGATCTCTTTTACAGCTCCCAGACCGTCCTCCGACTTTTCCGTAAGCTCGGAAGCCTTTGCCACAGCCTTGGTATCCTCCGTGAACCAGGTATACTGATTCGGATAAAGGAAGGGCGAAAACTCGTCTTTAATTTCCACATCCAGGGACTGGGAGTACAGGTTCGAGTACAGATCAGCCTCCACATGCTCCCGGACGTCCAGAGTGTAGGAACCGCTGCCTCCGGTGAGAGGAAGGGTAAACCAGGTTTCGGAAGAGGGAAGATCATAAGTATAACGCACCTCATCAGGCGTCACCACGAAGAACTTTACCTTCTGCGCCGGACCAGTATAGCGAGCCATGATATAGCCTTCGGTCCTGTTAGATACGTCGATCTGGAGCCGTTCATTACCCAGCAGATCCGTACCGGCAGCCTGGGGGATAAGAACTTTGGGAGTATTGTCCCAGCCTCCGGAGGAAGAGGAGGGAGCGCTGCTTTCCTTGGGCTTTGCCTGGGCATTGCTGCCGCCGCAGCCTGCCGCGCTGCACACAAGCGCCAGTATCAGACAGAAAACGCAGCAAAATATGCGTTTTTTCACCTTTTCCATTCCTCCCTTCTGCGGAATCCGCCAATGATTTCTACAATCAATCATATCATTGGAAGGGGTGAGGGACAAGTAGGAATTCTGCAAAATTTCCCTGTTTTTGCCCGGGACGGAACCTGTTCTATAAAAATAGATGATTTTCCTCCAATTTCCATGGAAATCATGGAGAAAAATGAGAAGATAAGCTTTACTTTTTTGTCCGTGAATGCTAACATAATCTAGTAATGTATACCGAATTCATATTTTTTTATGATAAAGCCAGATGAGAAGGACCAGTTATTGATGCATGAAATATGAAGAGGTTCATGGAAAGAAGAGGAAGAGAGATTATGGAGAATGATTTACCGGAGTTAAAGGTTTATATGCTGGGGAAATTTTCCATGGTGTATGGAGATAAGACAATATCCTTCCGGCGCAGTACTTCCACCAAAGCATTGAAACTGCTGCAGATCCTTCTGCATAACAGCGGAGAGAGGGGCGGTATCCCGCGCAATCAGCTGCTGGAGGACCTGTTCGGGAGAGAGGAAGTCTCCGATGCAGCCAATAACCTTCGTGTAACCGTACATAGACTGAAAAAAATCCTGTCAGACACAGAGCTGCCGGAGTATGACTATATCCTGATCGAAAATGGCATTTATAAATGGGACAGCCCCATGGAAACCTGGGTGGATGTCAATGAGTTTACCAGATATGTCAAAGCCGGAGAGGCGCAGACAGACAAAGACCGCAGCATCGAGTATCTGAAAAAAGCCTGTTTTCTCTACCGGGGAGAATTCCTTCCCGCGCTTTCCGGGGAAGACTGGGTGATCATGTGCAGTGTGGCATATAAGGAACAATATTCCTACGCCCTGGAGCAGGTCTGCGAGGATCTGAAGCGGAAGAAAGAGTACGAGGAAATGCTGGAGTTATCTTCCCTTGCCTGTGAAATCTATCCTTTCGATGAATGGCAGGCAGTGAAGATCGAGGCATTGATGGGACTGAACC
>NHCFC00100__coassemble_1953_pt1 | contig 12946 bp, 16 predicted proteins | sample NHCFC00100__metabat2_low_PE_019 | metagenome-assembled genome bin NHCFC00100
AAGATAATAAAAACGAATCTATACTTTTTCGGTAAATAATAGTATAATAGACACCACAGGAGAGCATGGTAAAAGACATCGGCAATAGCTGCCTTTTACTATGCCCTCCAAAATCATGCAGTCACAGGAGGAAGGCGGAAGATGCTGCACGCATTCTCACGTTCAGAACAACTTTTAGGAAAAGAGGGGCTTAAAAAACTGGCAGAGTCTACCGTTGCCGTATTCGGGATCGGGGGCGTGGGCTCCTATACGGTAGAAGCGCTTGCCAGGGCAGGAGTGGGAACTCTGGTGCTGGTGGATCACGATGTGGTCAGCCTGACAAACTTAAACAGGCAGCTGGTAGCGCTGCGTTCTACCATAGGGAGAAAAAAAGTACAGGTGGCAAAGGAGCGGATCATGGATATCAATGAAAACGCCGTGGTCCATACCTATGATACCTTTTTCGGTGCGGAAACCGCGGATATCTTCGATTTCCGGGCATTTGATTACATTGTAGACGCAGTGGACACAGTCTCAGCAAAGCTGCTGCTGATCGAAAAGGCGAAGGCAGCCGGCGTACCTGTGATCTCCTGTATGGGAACAGGAAATAAATTAAATCCTTCCTGCTTCCAGATCGCGGACATCGCAAAGACCAGCGTCTGCCCCCTTGCCAAAGTCATGCGGGCAGAGCTGAAAAAAAGAAAGATCAAAAAAGTGAAGGTGCTTTTTTCCACAGAGATCGCCCCCAAGGAAAAGAGAAGGCGCGCCGGATTAAAGGAAGAACAGCAGCAGCCGGAGGAAGTGCGAAGCAGCGGACGTCCGGTGCCGGCAAGCGTTTCCTTTGTGCCGGGAGTAGCGGGGCTTATGATCGCGGGAGAAGTGATCAGGGACCTGGTGGCAGGAGCAGAAAGAGGATAAGAGGTTATAAAATGGAAAATAAAGAAAAAGAAATCAATGTTGTGCAGGAATTCTGCGCGGTCTTGGGAAGCGATAATGTGAAGCTTCAGGAACCTATGAAAAAACATACGACCTTTCGTATCGGCGGACCGGCGGATTACTATCTCTGTCCCCACAGCACAAAGGAACTCCAGGCAGTCCTGCAGATCTGCCGGCAGGAGGAACTTCCCTTTTTCATTCTGGGAAACGGAAGCAATCTCTTAGTCAGCGATCAGGGATACCGTGGAGCCGTGATCCAGCTGTGGAAGAATATGAGCGAGATCGAAAGGAAAGGCACCCGGATCTGCGCCCAGGCAGGCGCGCTTTTGTCAAAGATCGCTGCCGCGGCGTTTGAGGACGGTCTGACCGGCATGGAATTCGCGGCAGGCATTCCAGGCACGCTGGGAGGTGCTGTGGTGATGAATGCCGGAGCCTATGGCGGAGAGATGAAAGACATCTTAAAGGAAGTCCGGGTCATGGATCAGGAGGGAACGATCCTCACCCTTTCTGCAGAAGAGCTGGAGCTGGGATACAGGACCAGCATCGTCAAGAAAAAAGGATACATTGTCCTGTCTGCGGATCTGGAGCTTGCCCCCGGAAACCGGGAAGAGATCAAAGCAAAAATGGAGGATCTCAAAGAACGCAGAGTTTCCAAGCAGCCGCTGGAGCTGCCCAGCGCAGGCAGCACCTTTAAGCGCCCGGAAGGTTATTTTGCCGGCAAACTGATCATGGATGCCGGTCTTCGGGGATTTACGGTAGGCGGAGCACAGGTTTCGGAAAAGCACTGCGGATTTGTGGTGAACAAAGGAGATGCCACTGCAGAAGACGTGGTGACACTGATCCGGGAAGTACAGCGGCAGGTAAAAGACCGCTTTGGCGTGGAGCTGGAGACGGAAGTGAAGTTCCTTGGAGAATTTTAGCGTCCATTAGGAGCAGAGGGAGCCGCGGCAGACAGCCGTGGGAAGAAAGAGAAGAGAGATACAAGAGGAGGAAAAGCAATGCGGTTTGTGATCGTTACGGGAATGTCCGGCGCCGGGAAAAGTACGGCGCTGAAAATGCTGGAGGATATGGAGTATTTCTGTGTGGATAACCTTCCCGTGCAGCTGATCGACAAATTTGCCCAGCTTCTGGGCGATGGAGTGCCGGGAGAAATCGAAAAAGTGGCGATCGGCGTAGACGTACGCAGCGGAAAGGCGCTTGGAGGGCTGGAGAAAGTGCTGGAGAATATCCGGCTTCCGGGAACCGGCGTGGAGGTTCTTTTCCTGGACGCGGACGATGCGGCTTTGGTGAAGCGCTATAAGGAGACCAGAAGGAGCCATCCCCTTTCCGGCGCAGGAAGAGTGGACGAAGGCATACGCAGGGAAAGAGAACAGTTAAAGTTCCTGAGAAACTATGCGGACTATATCCTGGATACCAGCAAGCTTCTCACCAGAGAGCTGAAGGCAGAGCTGGAGCGGATCTTTGTAGATAACAGAGAGTTTAAGAATCTGATGGTCACAGTCCTGTCCTTTGGATTCAAATACGGGATCCCTTCGGATGCGGATCTGGTCTTTGATGTGCGCTTCCTCCCCAATCCTTATTATATGGAAGGGCTCCGTCCCTTAAGCGGCAACGACGCGCCGGTGAGGGATTATGTCATGGGCTTTGACATTGCCCATGAGTTTTCGGATAAGCTGGAGGATATGGTGCGGTTTTTGATCCCCAATTACATAGCAGAGGGCAAGACTCAGCTGGTCATTGCCGTAGGGTGCACCGGCGGCAAACACAGGTCCGTAACCCTGGCAAACGAGCTGTATGCCCGCCTGGGAAAAAATGAAGAATACGGGCTTCGGATAGAACATAGAGATATAGAAAAGGACGGGAAGAAATGTCTTTCTCAGGAAACGTAAAAGAAGAACTGATCCGCTGCGTGGACAGCGCAAGGCACTGCAGGATCGCCGAAATCGCGGCGATCCTGGTCTTTGACGGGGAGATTGTGAAGAAACCCGGGCAGGGGGCAGATCTGAGGGTTTCTTCGGAAAATGAAAGTATCCTAAGAAAATACTTTACATTACTGGAAAAAACGTTTACAATAAATGGCGAAGTTTCTATTGATAAAAGGATAGTCAGAAAAAACAACCGATTTACGATTGACGTAGAGGACCAGGAGACAGCTATTAGGATTCTGCAGGCAGTGAAGATACTGGCAGAGGACAGAACGCCCATACCTACAGAGGCACTGGTCAATCAAATGGTGATTCAGAAGAATTGCTGTAAACGGGCGTTTCTGCGCGGGGCATTTTTATGTGCCGGCTCTATCAGTGACCCGGAGAAATTCTATCATTTTGAGATCGTATGTTCTTCCCGGCCAAAGGCAGTGCAGATGCAGGAACTTATACAGTCTTTTGAAATTGATGCCAAAATTGTAAAGCGCAAAAAGTATGATGTTGTTTATGTGAAGGAAGGCGCGCAAATCGTAGAACTTTTGGGCTTAATGGGAGCCAGCATATCCCTTCTCAATCTGGAGAACGTAAGGATCCTGAAGGATATGCGCAACAGTGTGAACAGAAAGGTAAACTGCGAAACGGCAAATATTAACAAGACAGTAAATGCTGCAGTGAAGCAGGTGGAAGATATTCTTTACATCCGGGATACCATAGGACTGGAGAAGCTGCCGGAGAATCTGGAGGAGACAGCCCTTCTGAGGCTGGAATATCCCCAGGCGTCTTTAAAAGAGCTGGGAGCATTGTTCTCCCCGCCGGTAGGGAAGTCGGGAGTCAACCACAGACTGCGCAAGATCAGCGGCATTGCAGAGCAGCTGAGAGAGGGCAAGGAGGAACAAGTATGATTCGTAAACCAATTACCATCGGAATTACAAACGGATTGGAGGCAAGACCCATTGCATTGCTTGTACAGGTAGCCAGCCAGTACACCAGCAATATCTATCTGGAGAGTGCAGAGAGAAAAGTAAATGCCAAAAGCATCATGGGAATGATGAGCCTGGGACTGGACGCCGGAGAGAAGGTAACCGTATCCGTAGATGGGGTTGATGAAGAAGAAGCCATGAAAGGCATCGAAGAATATTTGAGCAAAAATGCTGCAAAATTATAGAAGAAATTGAATATGAAAAAGGAAACAAAAGAGGACGCCGCAGACGCAGCGTCCTCTTTTGGTAAAAGGTATTTCTTTCTTATTTTTCCGCAGGCTGGTTTGCTCCCTCCGCTACAGGATACTGCTGCCGGAACCAGTATGTATAAAAATCCTGAAACCCCAGAGATTCATACAGACCCTTGGCAGGCGTATTGCCCTTTACCACCTGCAGATAAGCAGATGCGGCGCCCCGGCAAAAGGCGGCATTTAGAAGCGCCCGGCAGATGGCATTGCCAATGTGGCGGCGGCGGAAGCCCTGGTCTACATGGATGGCATAGATCCCCGCATAATCCCGGTCCAGGATGCAGAGCCCTGTGCCGATGATCTTTTTCCCTTCATAGACAGCGGCAGAGATTACATCCTTGGGAATGGCGGCATACATAGAAGGCACGATTTTCCTGTGGATTTTATTGACGGTTCCTTTCATGTCAAAGAGCGCGTCCAGCCAGGCTGGGGAGATGACATCCGATACCGTCACCGGATAAAGGGGCTCGCGGACCTTGTAATTGCTCATATCCATGGTCATAACTTCCGTCACGTGGGCAATGTGGTAGCCCCGTTCTGTCAGCATCTGGTCAAAGGAACTGCTCAGGAGAGGCGTGATCTTATAAATGGCAGGAGTCCCCCACTTTTCATAAATTTCCTCACAGTAGTCCAGCTTATCCCCCAGAGGAATGGAGGAGGAGCCAATCTGCTCGATGCAGTTGGTCCTGTGAGTATAAAAATAAGAAAAACGCAGGATCCATCCGTCATAAAGCTGCATCTGGTGGGAAGGCCATGCGTTCAGGGACAGGTCTTCAATGATTTTTATTTCTTTTTCTGATTCCATACGTTATCCGCCTTTCTGTCATTGGGTCTATTATATAAGAGAAGAAAAGAAGAAGCAAGACCTGCCTTGCATTTACCGGGGAGATGTAGTAGAATCGAAAAAGAGCAGAAACCATTCTGCATTATACATAAGAAAGGCGGACAGAGCATGAAAACAGAAAATGCATGGAAGAAATATAAAGACAGAACGCCTGTCTTCGACTTTAGTGAAAAATATAAGAAGTTTATGAGTACATGCAAGACAGAGCGCGAATGTGTGGATGAGATGATCTCTCAGGCTGAAAAGGCAGGATACAGAAACTTGGAAGAGGTATTGGAAAAAGGAGAGTCTTTAAAGCCAGGAGATAAAGTTTACGCCAACAATATGGGCAAGACCCTTGCCATGTACCTGATCGGGGAAGAGCCCATAGAAAAAGGCATGCGCATTCTGGGCGCCCATGTGGATTCTCCCAGATTGGATTTAAAACAGAATCCTTTGTATGAAGACACGGAGATGGCGCTGCTGGATACCCATTACTACGGCGGCGTGAAGAAATACCAGTGGGTGACACTTCCTCTGGCACTCCATGGCGTGGCTGCCAAGAAAAACGGGGAAGTGGTGAAAGTGGTGATTGGAGAAGATCCGGCGGACCCGGTAGTAGGCGTGTCAGACCTGCTCATCCATCTGGCTGCAAAACAGCAGCAGAAGACAGCAGCCGAAGTCATTGAAGGAGAAAAACTGGATATTCTGGTGGGAAGCATTCCTCTGGAGGGAGAAGAGGAAGAGCCGGTAAAGGCGCAGATCCTTCAGATCCTGAAAGAGAAATACGGCATTGAGGAAGAGGATTTCCTTTCTGCGGAGCTGGAAGTGGTTCCTGCAGGTGAAGCGAGAGACTACGGTCTGGACCGCAGCATGGTGATGGCATACGGCCACGATGACAGAGTATGCGCGTATCCTTCTTTTATGGCAATGCTGGCACAGGAGAATGTGAAATACACTTCGGTATGCCTGCTGGTGGATAAGGAAGAGATCGGCAGCGTAGGCGCTACCGGCATGCAGTCCCGTTTCTTTGAGAATACCACAGCTGAGGTGATGAATGCGGCGGGACAGTACAGCGAGCTCCTTTTAAGAAGGGCGCTGAAGAATTCCAAGATGCTTTCCTCTGATGTAAGCGCTGCCTACGACAGCAATTATCCGGAGGTTATGGAGAAGAAGAACGCAGCCTATCTGGGACACGGGATCACCTTCAACAAATATACCGGTTCCAGGGGAAAGAGCGGTTCCAATGATGCCAATGCAGAATATATGGCGTCCCTGCGCAGAGTCATGGAAGAAGGCGGCGTGTCCTTCCAGACCGCGGAGCTTGGCAGAGTAGATGCCGGCGGCGGCGGAACCATTGCCTATATCCTTGCCAATTATAATATGGATGTGATCGACTGCGGCGTTGCTGTCCTGAACATGCACGCTCCATGGGAGATCGCCAGCAAGGTGGATATCTATGAGGCATTCCTGGGCTACTGTGCCTTCCTTAAGAATATGTAGGCACAGTTCAGTAAAAAACTCTATACATCTTCGGCGAAAAATGGTAAGATAAATGAAAATGAAACAGCAGCAGCGCTAGGCTGCAGAATTGAGGAGTATAGAAAAAATGTCAAAATTTTTGAAATTTATTGTGAACCTGGTAGTCCTTCTGGTAATCGTGGTTGCCTTGGCGCTGATGGTTCCCCAGTTTCTCGGAGTCGAAACTGTGATGAATGACAACACAGAGATCGAGACCAATCTTCCCACCGGTTCTGTGGCGTACGGAAGAACCGTCAATGTCAGCGATCTGAAAGAAGGGGACAGGATCCTCTATTCCGAAGGAGCCCAGACCTATGTCTATGAGATCACAGATATGGATGCCAGCGGAGGCTCCTATCAGGTACAGGACATATATAATGTACAGAGTGACGACGCTACCGTAAAGCTTACCAAAAATGTTTCCAAGGTAGTCCTGATCGTTCCCTTTATCGGATATGCAGCCATTGCGCTGCAGACCACAGAAGGTCTGATCGTGGTAGGGCTTGGAGTCGTATTTCTGGTAATCCTCTTTATCCTGTCAGAACTGTGGAGGAAGGATAAAGACGAAGACGACGAGGAAGAAGACAGCGAGGAGGACGGCGAAAACGACGAAGCTTCCGGCACAGAAGAAGAGGAGGAAGAGGAAGTCTTAAGCCGCAGAGAGAGAAAACGCCTGAAAAGAGAAGAGAAGCGCAGACGCAAGCTGGAGAAAAAAGGCTATGACGAAGAGGACGAGGAAGAAGAAACCCTTGCCCCCTTAAAGTTCCCGGAGGAACCCGCGGCTGCCGGGGAAAGCGCGGCAGACACAGACCAGGTGACATCCGATGAAGAGCCGGAACAGCTGGCAGATGCCGATGAAGAAATTTTCCGTCAGGTCAGCCAGCCGGAAGAGGCAGAGGATGCCACGGCAATCCTTCCTGACTCGAATGCCCTTTTTGAAGATAGGGACGCTTCTGATATAGAAACTGAGGAAGACCGGGAAGAGCCGGAGCAGGTTACTGATGCCACTGTAATCCTTCCGGATATGGAGGGACTTTCTCAGGAAGACAGCGTGGAGGCGGATTTGGAAGAAGAGTTTTCGGAAGAGCCGGAAGTACCTGAAGAACCGGAAGAAGAAACACTGACACAGATCCTGCCGGAGATTGCAGAGCCGGAAGAGATAATAGAAGAAGCAGAGACAGAATATGATAATAATATAGAAGAAACTGTTTCGTCTTCTCAGGAAATCCAGATAAATCCGGATCTGGTTCCGGTTCCTCCTACAGTGGAGGAGCTGATTCAGAAAGCACAGGCAGCAGGCGATGCGCCTGAGATCAAGAAGGACGAAGAAAACGATGTGACCATCCTGGATTATTCCGAAATCCTTTAATAACAGCATAATGGGACGGTGCCCAGAGGGCAGCCGTCCTTTTTCTTTTCATGCGGGAAGGAAAACCCAAGGAATGGAAGGGAAAGCGCAGATTGGTACTGTATTGGAAAAAATACAAAAAAATGAAAAATAAATGAAAAAAATGCTTGCAATCCGGGAAGACTTGCATTATACTCTTAAGTGCTGTGACATGATAGCTGTGAAGCGCGAGGTTGCTGCTGAAAAGCAGGTTTTCCGTGGAGCGAATGTCAAGTTAGGAAACTGACGACAAGTCACTGTATTACATCGATAGACTTACCACGAAAGGGTGGGAGTGTGTGCAGAGTTATGATGACACACACGGGAATGTGTACAGTCGCCGCTTGTCGTACTCAAAAAGTGCGAAAAGGAGGAGACTTTTTTTATGGCAAGTCAAGTTATGAGAATCACTTTAAAAGCATATGACCATCAGTTAGTAGATGCGTCAGCAGGAAAAATTATCGAAACTGTTAAGAAGAACGGAGCAACTGTTAGCGGACCGGTACCCCTTCCTACTAAGAAGGAAGTTGTAACCATCTTACGTGCGGTTCACAAATACAAAGACTCCAGAGAACAGTTCGAGCAGAGAACTCATAAGAGACTGATCGATATCATTGCACCGACACAGAAGACAGTAGACGCGCTTGCACGTCTGGAAATGCCGGCTGGTGTGTACATCGATATCAAAATGAAACAGAAATAATTCTGTTCGCAGGTTATGAAATTATCCTTACAAGGTTGATATAAAGTAACATCCCGTCACTAAATTCGGCATAGCCTCATTAAGTGTCGCGATGTGCGTTCGCACTAGATGCGGCGTTGCCTTATCAAGTGCTTACTGCATATTGACTGTTTGTCTAGGATGATTGCACATCACAGTGTAATCCGCTGTAGATTCACAGGAGGTAAAAAGAATGAAGAAAGCAATCTTAGCTACAAAAGTCGGAATGACTCAAATCTTCAACGAAGACGGAGTATTAACTCCGGTAACTGTATTGCAGGCTGGTCCATGTGTGGTAACACAGGTTAAGACCATGGACAATGACGGTTATGAAGCAGTACAGGTTGGTTTTGGCGACAAGAGAGAAAATCTTGTAAACAAACCAATGAAAGGACACTTTGATAAAGCTGGTGTTTCTTGCAAGAGATTCGTCAGAGAATTAAAATTAGAAGGCGAATACACATTAGGACAGGAAATCAAAGCTGACATCTTTGCTGCAGGCGACAAAGTAGACGCAACTGCGATCAGCAAAGGTAAAGGATTCCAGGGTGCTATCAAGAGACACGGACAGTCCAGAGGACCTATGGCTCACGGTTCCAAATATCACCGTCACGCAGGTTCCAACGGCGCTTGTTCTGATCCGTCCAAAGTATTCAAAGGAAAGAGAATGCCAGGACACATGGGACATGTGAAAGTAACTGTTCAGAATCTGGAAGTTGTAAGAGTTGACGCTGAAAACAACTTACTGTTAGTTAAAGGCGCAGTACCAGGACCGAAGAAATCCTTAGTCACAATCAAAGAAACTGTAAAATCCGGTAAATAGTTTTCGTTGGAAAGGAGGACCTATAAAATGGCAAACGTATCTGTTTATAATATGGAAGGCAAAGAAGTTGGAACAATGGAATTAAACGATGCGGTGTTCGGTGTTGAAGTAAACGAGCATTTAGTACATTTAGCTGTTGTTCGCCAGCTTGCAAATAATCGTCAGGGAACACAGAAGGCAAAAACACGTTCTGAAGTTTCCGGCGGCGGAAGAAAACCTTGGAGACAGAAAGGAACCGGTCATGCAAGACAGGGTTCAACAAGAGCTCCACAGTGGACAGGCGGCGGAGTTGTGTTCGCTCCTACTCCAAGAGATTATTCAATGAAAATGAATAAGAAAGAAAGAAGAGCAGCTTTAAAGTCCGCTCTTACAAGCAGAGTTCAGGAGAACAAGCTGATCGTTCTTGATGAATTAAAATTAGATGAAGTAAAAACAAAAGCAATGCAGAATGTTTTAAATAACTTAAATGTTTCCAAAGCAATGGTTGTTTTAGCAGACAACGATGCAAACGTAGTATTATCTGCAAGAAACATTCCTGATGTGATCACAGCATTCCCGAATACCATTAACGTATACGATGTGCTGAAGTACAACACAGTGATCCTGACAAAAGCTTCTGCAGCAGCAATCGAGGAGGTATACGCATAATGGCAAACGTAAAGTATTATGATGTAATCCTGAAACCAGTTATTACTGAAAAGAGCATGGCTGCTATGGGCGAGAAAAAATATACATTCCTGGTTCATACAGAAGCAAACAAAGCCATGATCAAAGAAGCTGTTGAAAAGATGTTCGAGGGAACAAAAGTAAAATCCGTCAACACCATGAACCTGGACGGAAAGAACAAAAGACGCGGCATGACATTCGGAAAGACAGCAAAGACAAAGAAAGCCGTTGTTACATTAACAGAAGACAGCAAAGATATCGAAATTTTTGAAGGGCTTTAATACCTGCGGGGCAAAGCCCGATGCCGCTGCCTGACCTGATCGGGTAAGGGCATTTCTGAACAATAGAAACTAGCAGTCGAGAAAAAATAATCCAATATTTGGCTGCGGCAAAGAAACGCCAGGGCGTGTTGATTGCCCGGGCGAGGACGAAAGGAGAGACAGTAATGGGAATTAAATCCTACAGCCCATATACACCTTCCAGAAGACACATGACAGGCTCTGATTTCTCTGAAATCACAGCAGCTGCTCCGGAGAAATCTCTGGTTGTGTCCTTAAAGAAAAATGCTGGACGTAATAATCAAGGTAAAATCACAGTAAGACACCGTGGAGGCGGAAACAGAAAGAAATACAGACTCATCGACTTCAAGAGAAGAAAAGATGACATCCCTGCAACAGTTAAAACAATCGAATACGATCCGAACAGAACAGCTAACATTGCTCTGATCAGCTACGCTGATGGTGAAAAAGCATACATCTTAGCTCCTGAAGGATTAAAAGTTGGTATGAAAGTTATGAACGGCGCTAACGCAGAAGTTAGACCTGGTAACTGCTTACCATTATCTGAAATTCCTGTTGGTACTATGGTACACAACATTGAGCTGTATCCGGGCAAAGGCGGACAGTTAGTTCGTTCCGCTGGAAACGGAGCACAGTTAATGGCAAAAGAAGGCAAATACGCAACACTTCGTCTGCCATCTGGTGAAATGAGAATGGTTCCGTTAAACTGCCGCGCTTCTATCGGCGTTGTAGGAAACGGCGAGCACAGCCTTATCAACATTGGTAAAGCAGGACGTAAACGTCACATGGGTATCCGTCCTACCGTCCGCGGTTCTGTTATGAACCCCAACGACCATCCGCACGGCGGTGGTGAAGGCAAGACTGGTATCGGTCGTCCAGGTCCATGCACACCTTGGGGCAAACCGGCTCTTGGCTTGAAGACAAGAAAGAAAAACAAACAGTCTAACAAGTTAATTGTAAGAAGAAGAGATGGTAAAACATTAGCTAAATAGTAGGAGGTAAGACAATGGCTCGTTCATTAAAAAAAGGACCGTTCGCAGATAAAAGCTTACTGAAAAAAGTAGACGCTATGAATGCTGCTGGCGACAAGACAGTGATTAAAACCTGGTCACGCCGCTCCACAATTTTCCCTTCCTTCGTTGGACACACAATCGCTGTTCATGACGGAAGAAAACATGTGCCGGTATATGTTACAGAAGATATGGTTGGACACAAGCTGGGTGAGTTTGTAGCAACTAGAACATACAGAGGACACGGAAAAGACGAGAAAAAATCAGGTGTTCGCTAATATTTGAAAGGAGGCTTTTATCATGGCAAAAGGACATAGAAGTCAGATAAAAAGAGCAAGAAATGCACAGAAAGATAACAGACCGTCTGCAAAGTTATCTTACGCAAGAATGTCCGTACAGAAAGCTTGCTATGTACTGGATGTAATCCGCGGAAAAGATGTTCAGACAGCTCTGGGTATCTTAACATATAACCCAAGATACGCTTCCAGCGTAATTAAGAAATTACTGGAATCAGCAGTTGCAAATGCTGAGAACAACAATGGTATGAATCCGGAAAACCTTTACATTGCTGAGTGCTACGCAAACAAAGCTCCGACAATGAAGAGGATCAAACCGAGAGCACAGGGCAGAGCTTACAGGATCTTAAAGAGAAACTGCCATATCACAGTTGTTTTAGATGAAAGATAAGGAGGACTATCATGGGACAGAAAGTTAATCCACATGGACTCAGAGTCGGCGTGATCAAAGACTGGGATTCCAAATGGTATGCTGAAGGCGATTTCGCTGATAACTTAGTAGAAGACTATAACATCAGAACTTTTCTGAAAAAGAAATTATACAGCGCAGGTGTTTCCAAGATCGAGATCGAAAGAGCATCTGACAGAGTAAAGATCATCATCTACACTGCTAAACCGGGCGTTGTCATCGGTAAAGGCGGTTCTGAGATCGAAAAAGTAAAAGCTGAATTACAGAAATACACAGACAAGAAATTAGTTGTAGATATCAAAGAAGTAAAGAGACCGGACAAGGATGCTCAGCTGGTTGCTGAAAACATCGCTTTACAGCTGGAGAACCGTATTTCTTTCCGCCGCGCTATGAAATCTACCATGTCCAGAACTATGAAAGCTGGAGCAAAAGGAATCAAAACTTCTGTTTCCGGACGTCTTGGCGGAGCTGATATGGCTCGTACTGAGTTCTACAGCGAAGGAACTATCCCGCTTCAGACATTAAGGGCAGACATCGACTATGGTTTCGCTGAAGCAGACACCACTTACGGCAAAGTTGGCGTTAAGGCATGGGTCTACAATGGCGAAGTACTTCCAACAAAAGGAACTAAGGAAGGGAGCGATAAATAATTATGTTAATGCCAAAAAGAGTTAAACGTCGTAAACAATTCCGCGGATCCATGAGAGGAAAAGCATCAAGAGGAAATAAGATCAACTACGGTGAATTCGGTTTAGTTGCAACAGAACCATGCTGGATCCGTTCCAACCAGATCGAAGCAGCCCGTGTTGCTATGACCCGTTATATCAAACGTGGCGGTAAAGTTTGGATCAAGATCTTCCCAGACAAACCAGTAACAGCAAAACCAGCAGAAACACGTATGGGTTCCGGTAAAGGTGCCTTAG
>NHCFC00100__coassemble_1983_pt1 | contig 12480 bp, 11 predicted proteins | sample NHCFC00100__metabat2_low_PE_019 | metagenome-assembled genome bin NHCFC00100
CACTGGTCAGCTCTCCGGTCTCCATGGTCTGGAAGATAATGCTCTTTCCGCCGATGAGCACCATGCACAGTACTACTGTGTACATAGTAAACTGCATAACCGGGTTGTTCCATGCCACAATTTTTTCCGCTTTGCTGAACAGATCATAGACCACCTTGGAAATTTTATGGAATTTCTCATCCTCATGCTCTTCTCTGACGTAAGCCTTTACCACTCTGGCAGCATTGACGTTTTCCTGTACGGTATTGTTCAGTACATCGTATTCGTCAAAGACCTTGATAAAGTGAGGATGCGCCTTCTTGGCAATAAAGATCAGCACACCGCCCAGGATAGGCACGGTGATCAGCAGCATCAGCGCAATATCCGCATTGATGGTCAGTGTCATGATCAGGGACAGCACGATCATAATCGGCGCTCTCACCAGAAGACGTATGGTCATCATATATGCCATCTGGATATTGGTGATATCCGTGGTCAGCCTGGTAACCAGACTGGGGGTTGAAAAGTGGTCGATGTTTCCAAAAGAAAACTTCTGGATTTTATAGAAAATATCATGTCTCAGGTTCTTTGCAAAACCTGCCGCCGCTACCGCTCCGGTCCTTCCCGCAAGAGCGCCGAACAGGAGGGCAAGCATTGCCATAACTACCAGGATCAGCCCTGTTTTCACAATATAACCCAGATTGCCCTGGGCAATTCCTACGTCGATGATCTTTGCCATCTGCAAAGGGATCAAGACTTCCAGGAATACTTCCAGGATTACAAGGATCGGCGTCTGGATGGACTGTTTCCTGTATTCCCGGACGGAACGCAGTAACTTTCTGTTCATAATTCTCTCCCTTCTTTCTCATTCTTCTTTTTCTGTGCCTTTTTTTGCATCTGCTTTTTCGTGTTCTGTTTCACAGGACAGGTTTTCTGTCATTTTTCTCAGGACTTTCATACAGATCCGGAAATCCTCCTCCGAAATCCCCATCCGCAGACGTTCTTCCACCCCGCGGATATTTTCTGCCACCGCCATCTGGACAGCCACCGCTTTCTCCGTGGGCACGATTTTCTTCATGCGGGCGTCCTTCGCAGAACACTCTCTGTAAAGAAAGCCTTTCTTCTCCATGAGCTGAAGCATCTCTGTTGCAGTGGATTTGCGAATATTAAAAACTTTTTCCACATCCTTCTGATAAACCTCCGATACAGGACACTGCTCCAGAAGATAATGAATGGTCCGGTGCTGCATTTCTGTCAAACCCCCACTGTCTTTTTCGGACGTGCATAGAACTCTTCGCTTCAGCTGGTGGGACAGAATATGAATGAGGACGCCCACATCCTCCGGCGTCTTCACAGAATTGCTCTGCAGCCGTTCCTCTTCTTTCATCTCATCACCTCATAAATTAGTTCGCTTCCTAACATTGCATAGCATATTATATAGAGTAAATATTGACGTGTCAACTATAAACTTTGTGAAATAATTGTGAACAAAAAAGACTGCACAAAAAAGGACTGACCCTATGCCAGCCCGATTCCCCACACTGCCTTTACCACATTTTTCAGGATCCACTGCGCCGCGATAATCCCGGCTGCCGCATACAGATACCCGTCTGTATACTTCATACCGATCCTCCATTTTCCGCCGGACAGTTTTTCCGCTGTATGGGAGATCATGAACCACAAATACACGCCTGCCCCATAAACTACAACCGGATGTGCCAGAAAAGCTTTTGCCACATGCCCCTGAAGCAGCTCCATACACGCCCTCGTCCCTCCGCAGCCGGGACAGTAATACCCGGTAAACCAGTGAATGACACAAGGCGGAAGATTCAGTTTTACGGAAAAGAACTCCGCCGCCAGCCTAAACAGGAGTACTGCTGCCAGAAGGATCCAGCCTGCCTCATATAGATTCTTTTCCAGAATTTCGTCTCGTTTTCTTTTCATATTCTCTCTTGTAACCTCTGTATCTTATTGATATAATGAAGAAGTCAAATTCCCCATGCAGGCATGTGCGCTTAGCTCATTGCCTGCCGGAATAAATCCCCTGTACGCCAAAAGCGACGCAGAAAATCTTTCTGCCGTGGGTCAATTATATCACAGTGTTTACAGATTCACAAAAGATTGGAGACATTTTATGAGACGTTCATCTGCCGATTTAAAAGCGCTTGCCAGGGAATCCCTGAATGGAAGGATCGGACTTCCCGTGGCAGCGTATTTTCTCACCGTTGTATTTACCTTTATCCCTGTTATGGTCATTACCAATTTTTTGAACCCATACAGTACCGTCAGCATTATCACCAACCAGATCCTGGCATACATTGTATCTCTTCTGGTTTCTCTGTGCTCTGCCGGATTCAGCTATATGCTGCTGAATATGAACCGGAACAGGACTTTTCAGATCAAAGACTTGTTTTATCCTTTTTCCAGCCACCCGGACCGATTTCTGACCGTGCATTTGATCCTGCTTCTGATCAGTTTTCTGTTCTCACTGCCGCTGGAGATTCTGTCCTATACAGATGACCCGTATGCCTCTCTGATGCTGAGCCTGGGCGCAAGCCTGGTATCTTCCCTGGTATCCATCCTGACTGGCCTGTTCTTTGGACTAGCGGATTTTCTCATGCTGGATGATCCGGAACTGGGAGCCATAGATGCCATGAAAAAAAGTCTGCAGCTGATGAAAGGGAACAAAAGCAGACTGCTATACATTCAATTAAGTTTTCTGCCCCTGTATTTTGTAGGGCTCCTTACCTGTTATCTGGGCTATTTATGGATCATGCCTTATGTCAACTGTACGCTGACTTATTTCTACATGGATCTCACCGGAGAGATCGACAATCCGCTTCCGCCCCAGGAGGATCCGCCCCATCTGGATGCCAGCAGTTATTATTAAACCGGCTTCTATAATCAAATACCAAAAAATACCGGCTGCCGAATCGCAGGCTGATACCGGATAAAAAGCACTGCCTGACGGAATCTGCTCCATCGGGACAGTGCTTTTTTCTTATCATTTTTCTTTTATAAATTCCCCCCGCAGATCAAACCCATGATCCATAGGACCATTTCCACGTCCCAGATCCAGCATGGCTTCCAATGCCCCTGAAATATATTTCTTCGCCCTCTCCACTGCTTCCTCCATGGAAAATCCCTTCGCCAGATTAGACGCTATGGCGCTTGACAGGGTACACCCTGTCCCATGGTTATTGGGATTGGCGATCCGCCTGCCGGGAAACCACCGGAAACTTCCGTCTCTGTACAGCAGATCATCGGCGCTGCCCGCCTGATGTCCCCCTTTCAGCAGCACGGCACAGCCATAGGTGCAGGCAATGGTTTCCGCCGCCTTTTCCATATCCTCCGGGCTTTCAATCCTCATTCCTGCCAGCACCTCTCCCTCCGGAATATTAGGCGTGACCAGATCTGCCAGAGGAAACATCTGCGCTTTCATCTCCTCTACTGCTTCCCGGCTTAACAGCCTGGAACCGCTGGTAGATACCATGACCGGATCCAGGACAATATTGACCGCATGGTATTCCCGCAGCTTTTTCGCTGCTGCCCGGATCATATCCGCCCCGCAGAGCATACCGATCTTCACCGCATCAGGACGGATATCGGTAAAGATACAGTCCAGCTGCTGCTCTAAAAATTCCGGCGCTGTCTCCAGGATCCCGGAAACTCCAAGGGTATTCTGTGCTGTCAGGGCTGTAATGGCGCTCATGGCATATACCCCGTTTGCCATCATGGTTTTGATATCTGCCTGGATTCCCGCGCCTCCGCTGGAATCGCTGCCCGCTATGGTCAGCACTGCTTTCCTTTCTGACTTTTCCTTCCTCTGTACAGATTCCATGATTTATCCTCTTCTCCTTTTCCAGTCATCTAGTAAATTTCCTTTGCATCCCTGGGCAGCCTCTGCACATGCTCCAGAAAGCTCCGGCTGTTCTTTGCCTCAGCGGCATCATAAGGAATCCCCAGCTTCCCGCTGATCTCCAGTGCCGTCCGGTGGAAGAGACTGCACATCTGAAAAACTGCCTTCCATACAGCGTCTTTCTCAGCCGGTGCGTAAGTGGCAAGAAACTGTTCATAATCCTCTGCGCAGAGAAACTTCTTCATATATTTTCCCGCTTTCCCCGGACTGACCGCAAAGTCATGCTCCAACCCGATCTTCCATTCCAGCAGCTGCTTCAGCATGGGTCTCACATGAAAGTCCAGCATATCCAGAACATACGGCAGTTCTTCCCGCCACAGTCCCTTTGCCACATTATTCAGGCACCACCAGAATTCGTTGCAGGTACACAGAAATTCTTCCCGTTCCGGTCTACTTACCCAGTAAAGCGCATCGCTGGTCTCTGAGCGTTTGGGCAGGATGCCGTCTTTATCCACTAAAGTCCTGTACATCTCCAGATGCGCCAGCGCATATTCTTTTGTACACACATGCAGATCCAGACGGTTCCCGTCGGCAAACTGGATCAGCCATCCATAGCACTGACTTACATCCGACTGGCTAAAAGGGCCTTCCTCCGGATACTGCATATACAGCCGCTCACCGAAACGGTCGATCCAGCCTTTTTCCTCCCGGAAGGGCGCTGTGTCCGTTACAATAAACTCCACATCATAATCCTGGAACAGGTCACGGGGAACTTTCGGATTTGCCCGGGATCCCTCCAGGTAGGCAGCCCGGATCCTTTCATCCTCATAGACAGCCGCCTTCAGCATTGCCAGCATTTCCTTTTCTGTACGCATCCTGCCAAACCTCCTGCTTTTTCTATGTTTTTCTTAACTATTTGTATATTTACAAAAGGCGGCACGCCCGGGGAGACGTCCCCTGCGTGCCGCCGTCTGACTTTTCTGACCGATCGGTTAAATTACGCTTCGCCGAAAAGATACTGCATCAGTTCATGTCCTTTTGCCACACGGTTTCCGCTTTTCTCTGCTTCTGCTTCATTATACAGCCAGTCATGCTTTTCTTCCTTCCCGCTGTCATAGAGAAGATACGGAACCGGATCCGATGTGTGAGTCTTTACACAGATAGGAGTCGGATGATCCGGCAGGATCAGCATACGGTAGTCTTCCCCGGAAGCGTCCATGCCTTCCTTTACCACCCGGATGACTCTCTGATCCAGATACTGGATCGCCTGAATCTTCTTCTCTATGCTTCCCTGGTGCCCCATCTCATCGGGAGCCTCCACATGGATGTAGGCGAAATCACAGCCTTCCTCCAAAAGCACCTGGAGAGCCGCCTGCGCCTTGCCCTCATAGTTGGTGTGAAGACCGCCGTTGGCGCCTTCCACTGTGATGTTTTTCATACTGGTCCCCACTGCAATGCCCTTTAGCAGGTCCACGGCAGAGATCATAGCGCCTTTCTTTCCAAATTTCTCCTCAAAGGGAGAAAGTGCAGGCTTGGTCCCTGCTCCCCAGAACCACAGGCTGTTGGCAGGGTTTAATCCCTGCTCCCGTCTTTTCACATTCACCGGGTGGTTCTTCAGGATCTCATAACTCTTCTTCTGCATTTCCAGGAACGAAGGCTCCTGGGGTAGATACTCTGTGATCTGCTTTCCCCGGATGTCATGGGGCGGCGTCAAGGGCAGGACCATTCCCTGCTTCCAGACCAGACAGTGGCGGTAGCTGGTTCCCACATAGAAGTGGAACCTTTCATCCTCCAGGACTTCCCGGACTGCCTCCAGAAGCCGTGCTGCCTCCTCTGTGGAAATTTCATCGGAGCTGTGGTCCAGGATCCGTTTCGCTTCGTATTCTTCCTCTTCTTCTGAGAGGGTCACCAAATTGGCGCGGACCGCTACGTCTCCGTTCTCCAGATCCACACCGATGTTCAGCGCCTCCAGCGGGGAACGCCCGGAATAATAGATTTTGGGATCGTATCCCAGCACGGATAAATTTGCCGTGTCGCTTCCCGGACTCATCCCCTCAGGGACCGTCCGGACCATACCGATGCTTCCCTTCTTCGCCAGTGCGTCCATCTGGGGCGTCTGCGCGTATTCCAGCGGAGTCTTCCCTCCCAGTTCTTCTAATGGCTGATCTGCCATTCCGTCTCCTAAAACCACAATGTACTTCATCTTTCTGCTCCTATGCTCTGACACGGATCCTGCTGATCATCCCCGGAAGCTTCTCGGCTTTCTCCTCAAAGTCTCCTTCACTCATCAGTTCCGTTACAAATCCAAATTCACCTGCTACCTCTGCCTCCACAAGGCTGACCGGACCAAACAGGGCTTCTGCCTGTTCCAGATTTTCGGACGCGCTGCCCTTGACCCGGACAAAGAACCGGTGGGTGGTGTCTTTCCGGTCCATCAGCTCCAGCTCTTTGCTGCTCCAGCCCATCATAATATTTTCATGCAGATGCTTGGCACAGTCCACCACATCTCCCACTACCGCGCTGGCAGTAGGCAGCTTGCCTGCTCCGCTTCCATAGAACATAGCGTCGCCCAGCATATTTCCGTGTACGAAGATAGCGTTAAAGACTCCGCTGACGCTGTACAGCGGATTGTCTCTGCCCACCAGTACCGGGCACACCATAGCGGAGAATTTATCGCCCTCTCTCTTGCTGGTTGCCAGCAGTTTCACGGATTTGCCCATGGCTGCCGCATATTTCATGTCTTCCACGGTAATCTTGGTAATACCTTCGGTATAAATCTTTTCATAATTCACATGAGAACCGTACGCCAGGGAGGACAAAATGGCAATTTTCCTGCAGGCGTCATGCCCCTCCACATCCGCTTCCGGATTGCGCTCTGCATAGCCTTTGTCCTGGGCTTCTTTCAGCACCTTGTTAAAATCTGCATACTTTTCTGCCATCTCTGTAAGGATATAATTGGTAGTTCCGTTCAGGATACCTGAGATTTCATCGATCTCATCTGCAGTAAGAGAGGAGGACAGCGGACGGATGATGGGAATTCCCCCTCCGCAGCTGGCTTCAAACATATAGTTCACCTGTTTTTCCTTTGCCAGCTCCAGAAGCTCCAGACCGTGTCTTGCCACCAGTTCTTTGTTGGAGGTACACACACATTTGCCAGCTTCTAAAGCCCTTTTCGTAAAAGTAAACGCCGGCTCCACGCCTCCCATAACTTCCACTACGATCTGAACCTCAGGGTCATTGACGATCACTTCGTAATCGTGCACCAGCACCTTCTCTACAGGCTGTCCGGGGAAATCTCTGAGATCCAGCACATATTTGATCTTGATCTCTTCCCCTGCTTTTTTCGCTATACTCTCCCAGTTGGTCTCCAGGACTTCTACTACGCCGGACCCCACTGTTCCATATCCTAAAACTGCTACCTGAACCATGTCGTTCCTCTCCTTTTCCTTATGATCATTGGAAATCTGCAAAGGCTGCGTTCCAATTCTTTTATTACTCTCTGCCCAAGATCTTTAAATAATGGACGCCTTCTATATGCTCGATATTGTCTACCATGGCTGCCGCGTCTCCCTCTGCGGGAAGGATCGCCACACTTAACGTGAGGCTGGCGATTCCATTCATGGGGATACTCTGATGTATGGTAAGAATATTTCCGTGGAATCTGGCAATGGTCTGCAGAACTTCCGAGAGAAGTCCCGGTTCATCGTCCATCTGGATGATAAAAGTGATATTCTGTCCCTTGGTCTTTTCCTTAAAGGGAAAAATATCGTCTTTGTACTTATAAAAAGAACTTCTGCTGATTCCTACAGAATCCACTGCTTCCTGTACGGTGACACTCTTCTGGGTCTCCAGCAGTTTCTTTGCCTCCACAACTTTTAAAAGGACATCGGGCACTGCTTTTTCTGTTACTACAAAATATCTCTTGTTATCTGACATGCTCTTCCCCTTTTTGTTTTTTCTATAAATACATTTGTACGCATATAAAAGATACTACCATATTTCTTTTTATTAATCAACAGTTTTTGTCTTTCCAAGGGCAATCCACTTTAAGTAAGCATTCATAAACAGATCAATATTTCCGTTCATCACCGCGTCTACATTTCCTGTTTCCGCATTGGTCCTGTGGTCTTTTACCATAGTGTAAGGCTGCATGACATAGGAGCGGATCTGATTGCCCCAGCCGATCTCTGTCAGCTCTCCCTGGATGCCCTGGAGCTTCCGTTCATTTTCCTGCTGCTTTAAAAGGTACAGCTTTGCCTTTAACATCTGCATTGCCTTATCCTTATTCTGGAACTGGGAACGCTCATTCTGGCACTGAACCACGATCCCGGTGGGAATGTGGGTAATGCGGACCGCCGAAGACGTCTTATTGATATGCTGTCCGCCGGCTCCGCTGGAACGATAGGTATCAATCTTTAAGTCATCCGGATTCACCTCTACATCCAGATCCTCTTCAATATCCGGCATGACATCACAGGATACAAAGGAAGTCTGGCGTTTGCCTGCCGCATTAAAGGGAGAAATCCGCACCAGACGGTGAACGCCTTTCTCCGATTTTAAATATCCGTAAGCATTTTCTCCGTTGACCTGGAAAGTAACGGCTTTGATCCCGGCTTCTTCCCCGTCCAGATAATCCAGCACTTCTGTGGAAAATCCGTTGCGCTCTGCCCATCGTAAATACATCCGGTACAGCATACTTGCCCAGTCGCAGGATTCTGTCCCGCCAGCGCCCGCGTGCAGAGTCACGATGGCTCCGTATTTATCGTATTCGCCGGAAAGCAAAGTCTTGATCCTGATGTGCTCAAAGTCATTAATGAATTCGTCCAGCATCTCCTGGATATCCGGGATTACTGCCGGATCATTTTCCTCATAGCCCATCTCGATCATTAATTCAATCTCTTCCTTCTGGTTCAGAAGCTTATTGTAAGTTTCCATGTCTCCCTTCAGCGCGCTTAATTCCTTCATCATCTTCTGAGACCGTTCTGCGTTGTCCCAGAATCCCGGCGCCTCCATCTCACGCTCCAGTTCCTCGATCCTCTTTTCCTTATTCTCCAGATCAAGGGAATCCCTCACTTCCCTTAAAGGCTCTGTATAGCTGTTCAGCGTTGTTTTAAAATTATCTAATTCAACCAAGATATGCCCTCCTACTCTTCCTCATCAATCTCCACCGTCACCATGTAGATGCTGACCTGCTGCTCTACCTTGCGCACGGTGCCTGTAAGCTTACCCACAGGTTTCTTTAAGTTACTGGACATTGCCACAGCAGGTTTTATGGTGTAATAATACATCAAGCCTGACATGGTAAGCGCCTGGTCTTCCTTTAACTCCACCCGGTCTCCGGGCTTTACCAGACCTTCTCTCTCCATGGTAAAATCCACCATCTGTCCCATATGTTCTGCCTCCTGTCACAGTTTTTTGTCCTGACCTATATCCAAAAGAACTGCTGCAGCTACAGTTTCCCATATCTACAGCAGTTCTGTCTGCCAGTTCTATTGCCTTTTGCCGAAGAATATCAGATTTTCTTTCTTCCGCAGCACTGTTTGTATTTCTTACCGCTTCCGCAGGGGCATGGATCGTTGGGATAAACCTTTCTCTCTGCCCTCTGCACCGGTTTCTTGGGACCGGACTCGTCCTTATTGGTTCCTGTCACCTGGGCAACCTGCTCTCTTTCCACCTTCTGCTCCAGACGGACATGATACAGAAGACGGATCGTAGTCTCCTGGATCGCAGAAGTCATGGCGTCGAACATTTCATACGCCTGCATCTTATATTCTACTTTCGGATCTCTCTGACCATACGCCTGCAGACCGATGCCCTGGCGCAGCTGATCCATATCGTCGATGTGATCCATCCACTTCTGGTCAATCACCTTCAGGAGAATGACACGCTCCAGCTCACGCAGCTGTTCCGGTTCCGGGAATTCGGCTTCCTTTTCCTCATACAGCTTCACAGCCTCTTCCTTCAGTGACTGCTTCACCTGGTTTTTCTTCATGCCCTTTACTTTGTCATGTGTCACAGGCTTTAAGGGAATGGTCGGGAGCAGGACAGAATTCAATTCTGTCATATCCCATTCTTCCTGGTCCACATCGTCGGACAGCACCATATCTACTGCATGTTCCACTGTATCTGTGATCATCTTGTAAATGGCGTCTCTCATGTTCTCTCCGTCCAGGACACGGCGTCTCTCTTTGTAGATGATCTCCCTCTGTTCATTGTTTACCTGGTCATAATCCAGCAGGTTCTTACGGATACCATAGTTGTTTCCTTCGATCTTCTTCTGGGCTTTTTCAATGGCGCTGGAAAGCATCTTGTGCTCGATCTGTTCATTTTCTGCCACTCCCAGAGAAGAGAAGACCTTCATCAGCTTTTCGGAACCGAAGAGACGCATCAGATCGTCCTCCAGAGAAATGTAGAATCTGGACTCACCAGGGTCTCCCTGACGTCCGGAACGTCCTCTTAACTGATTATCAATACGTCTGGACTCATGGCGTTCTGTACCGATGATCTTCAGACCTCCGGCTGCCTTGGACACCTCGTCCAGCTTAATATCGGTACCACGGCCTGCCATGTTGGTAGCAATGGTAACATTCCCGGCTTCTCCTGCATGTGCTACGATCTCTGCCTCTTTCTCATGGAACTTGGCGTTCAGCACCTGGTGCTGGATGCCCTCCCGCTGCAGCATACGGCTTAAAAGTTCGGAAGTCTCGATGGTGATCGTACCTACCAGTACAGGCTGCTGCTTCTCATGGGCTTCTTTAACTGCCGCAACAACTGCGCGGAATTTTTCCTTCTTGGTCATATACACCGCGTCGTCTTTATCCACACGGGCAATGGGCTTATTGGTAGGAATTTCAATGACGTCCATGCCGTAGATATCACGGAATTCCTTCTCTTCGGTCAGCGCAGTACCGGTCATGCCTGCTTTTTTCTTATACTTATTAAAGAAATTCTGGAACGTGATGGTTGCCAGGGTCTTGCTCTCTCTTCTGACCTTTACATGCTCTTTGGCTTCAATCGCCTGGTGGAGGCCATCGGAGTAACGGCGTCCCGGCATGATACGTCCCGTGAATTCGTCTACGATCAGCACTTCATCATCCTTGACCACATAGTCCTGGTCACGGAACATTAGGTTATGGGCGCGCAGCGCCAGGATAATATTATGCTGGATCTCCAGGTTTTCCGGATCTGCCAGGTTTTCTATACTAAAGAATTTTTCTACTTTGTGGACGCCCTGCTCCGTCAGGTTGACGATCTTATCTTTTTCGTTGACGATGAAGTCTCCGGTTTCGATGATCTCCTCACCCATGATGGCAGTCATCTTGGTCATTTCACCGCTTGCCTCACCGCGTTCCAGCTGTCTCGCCAGAATGTCGCAGACTTCATACAGCTTGGTGGATTTTCCGCTCTGTCCGGAAATGATCAGCGGCGTACGCGCCTCATCGATCAGTACGGAGTCCACCTCATCGATGATGGCATAGTGAAGATCTCTCTGCACCAGCTGTTCTTTATAAATGACCATGTTGTCACGAAGGTAATCAAAGCCCAGCTCATTATTGGTCACGTAAGTAATGTCGCAGGCATACTGAGCGCGGCGCTCATCGTTTTTCATGGAGTTTAATACAACACCTACTGTCAGCCCCAGAAATTCATGGACTTTTCCCATCCACTCTGCGTCACGGTGTGCCAGATAGTCATTGACTGTTACAATGTGCACGCCTTTTCCTTCCAGAGCATTTAAGTATGCGGGAAGGGTGGATACCAGGGTCTTTCCTTCACCGGTCTTCATCTCTGCGATACGTCCCTGATGAAGGATAATACCGCCGATCAGCTGTACCCGGTAGTGTTCCATACCCAGCACACGCTTGGCAGCTTCCCGCACGGTAGCAAAGGCTTCCGGAAGAAGATCGTCCAGAGTCTCTCCTTCCTGCAGGCGGTTTTTAAATTCTCTGGTTTTTCCCTGCAGTTCCTCATCGGTCAATGCCTGCATGTCCGGACGGAGGGATTCTATCTTATCTACAATCGATGTAATACGTTTTAACTCTCTCTCACTGTGAGTTCCAAACATTTTTTCAAATACATTCATGCATCTTGCTCCTAAATTCATCCTATTTTAAAACTATCAAAGCTTATTGTATCACTTTCCTTATCTGAAAACAACAAAAAACTAAACGGAAAACGCCCCGGCAGCCGGGCGCGTCTGCGGACGGTACTGCCGGGGCTGTGAGGGCTCCCTCATTTCCCATGTTTCTTTCTTCTGTTACTTTTCTTCTATCTCGCTTTTGGTTTCCTTTTCGCAGCAGCTGCTATAGCAGTGATCCCCGACAGGATGCAGATGAGCACCAGGATCTCTGCCTGCGTCTCATCGCCGGTTCTGGGAGTTCTGCCTGCTTTCAGGCTTATGGTCCTTTCATAGGATTCTCCTGCATCTTTCCATGCTGAACCGTCGTAACTCTGTTTCGCGAAGAAGACCTTGATGGTGTGATTTCCCGGATATTTCAGGGTAACGGAAGCCTTGTAGGGAGCTTTTTCCCATGTGTGCTTTTCCCCTCTGTACTCCCAGCCTGACGGGATATATCTTACATCTCCGTATATAGGACTGTCATTGTCCATACCTGCGCCCCAGGCTTCAAATCCTGCTGCCG
>NHCFC00100__coassemble_2006_pt1 | contig 12228 bp, 8 predicted proteins | sample NHCFC00100__metabat2_low_PE_019 | metagenome-assembled genome bin NHCFC00100
GATAGATATTAAAAAAAGCAATACTGTCCCCAAATAAAATTAATGAAAATTCAAAAGTGCTTCCTTTTTTATACTCGGTTCTCTTGTCTGTACATTCAATCAAATATCCCACACTTTCCGGACCAGTTACATAGACCGGCTTTTTCTCCATAGATGAATAGAAAGTATGCCTTACAACACAGACTTGATTAAATCTACACCTTTCACATTTCCTATCCGTAACGCAATTCTGTCTAAGAAGCATTTCTCCCAGCCCACCTCGCAAAGCCGCAGTCTTCGTTGCGGGCATACGGGTATCCGAAACCATCTCTGCATAAAAATGCAGCTTAATATATGGAATATCAAAAGTAATTTTCGTGTTTGTTATTCTGATCACCTCTCGTGCATATATAGAAGTTGTCCTATCATAAAACATACTTTTTATTTGTTTTCTGTCATGTTCACAGTTTGTTCCTATTTCCAGTTAATTTCCCGCTTGCCTCTATGTAAACAGTATACAATAGCCTCTGGTAAAATAAAAGTTTTTTTCTTATTATTACTTCTTTATATTTCCTTCACCTCTCCCACTATAAGCTCCTTCGTTTTTGACATCTATACAAAAATATCGGCATGCTGCAGTACTTACCTTACTCATAAAATTAAAGTACTGCAGCTGCCCACCTATACGTCCTACTACCACTCTTACAAATCTTACAACATCAGCCCTATATCCATCTTACTCTTCCACCCTGCACTGATTTGCCACCCATCTTTCCTTCAGTTTTTTAGGAACAAACGTAACAGAAGCTCCTTTTCTCAAATCCCCTGCCTGGATATCTGGATTATATGTATTAATCGTAATCTTATAATCAATACCGTCTTCTCCGGTAATATAACCAAAATTCTGATCCGCTTTAAAAAACTTTACTTTTCCTGCAGCTCGAGACATCCCTTGATCCGTACGCCCCTTCTGACCCTTTCTGGCAATATTAGAGGATGCCGAACCTGATTCATCCCATCTTCCCCTTAAAGTCAACCTTTGATCCGTAGGTTCCGGAAGCGTACGCAGCCCTTTTGCGTTTTTCCTGTTATTTGCAAACCAGCTGTATATCGTATATTCCTCCTTATTTTTGTCCCACTCGCTTGGGTACATAACGGGTACACCTTCGGGTACAGACTTGGTATCGCACATGACTAACAGATTTTTAACCGCTTCCGAGTCCAACTCTTTCCCCTGCTTTATCGGAATATCTTGATAATCTGTCTTTTCCAGCTTTATCTCCACAGACTCTCCTTCCATTGATATATGCCGGAGAACCTTCTCGGTCACTATCAGCTTAGCGCTGCCATAACCTAATGGTTTTGCATGTCCAAGCTTATGCTGTCTCGTGCTGTTTTTTCGATTCTCTCCTAAAGTAACAACCCAGATCAGATTCTGAAGCTGTTCTTTTGTAATTTCATCGAAATAAATTTTGAATTCAAAGGACCCTTTCATAGCCTCCATCGTCGCATTCATCCGGTCTTTCGGCGCGTCCTGGCTAATGGTACTGTGCCAATACATCTTCCTGCCCCTGGGAGTCGCCTGCTCCAGATCATGGTAGTCGGTCTTTTCCTTACCATCTGTGCCTTTTACCTTTTCTCCATAAAAATCAAAATTCCAATAGGTCGCCTTCTTTCCTTTCGGCTTTCTTAGATAAAATTCAAACGCCGAGCTCTTCGGCTTTTCAAGAATCTGCAAAGTATGGATTTCCTTCTCAAGATTACTAACAGGTCTTGCATCCGTAATACGAATGTGCCCTTTCATCCCCTTTCCTCTTGTCGTTCCAAACAACAGGCATGCCGGGCAAAGTTTGGCTGTATCGTCACACGGCGCGTGTACACCCATGATCTCTTCCCATTTTCTTCTCTGGGCAATCCTTCCAATAGAAGAATTCGATAAATAAATAAGAGTTTCTTCCCCACGCTTTACTTTCATATAGAATACCGGAACTTTATTACCTTTCCCCTTTTTTACCCGTTCCAATGCCTTTTGGAGATTTTCATTGGGTATCTTATTTCTGTTTTCCTGGTCGTCCGGGCGGTCGATCAATGCCGATTTCAAGGCTCGATAGGGTTCTTCATTCTTTTCTTGATCCGGCGTCCCATCTTCTCCTATAAAATCCCATGTATAGATCTTGTCTTTTTCCTTTAAGTAAACAATATGATAACTGCCTTTCTTAGGTCTTATTGGAATATTATACTGAAGCCATCCACGGTCGGCTATAAAATCTCCATTTTGTTCCGTCACCGGATTTCCATCTTTATATTTCAGTTCGTCTTCCACCACATTAACTGGAATTTTTTTATCTGCACAGGCGCTGTATAATACCCATCGGCGTTCTCCGCTTCCAGGACTCGTCTCCTCATATGCCAACAGCCCTCTGTCCTGCAAGGAAACGAAAGTGGGAATCCGCTGGCTGATCGGCTTATCGTCCAGGAGAAACGCTGTACAGCTGTCTGTAACAGCCTCATATACACTGCGCAGCATTCCGCGAAGCTCACTGCCCGGAATCACCGGCTCTTCCTCTGCCTCCCCAGGGATCCTCAAAAAATCATACTCTTTATGCAGGTCTTTCTTCTCATCGTCACTTGGATTATCAATATATCGTCTCTTATCCATATCCCAATATTTCGGATGCGCCCCATCCGGAATAATAAGCGGAGTCTTTGTATCCAGCTCCACGGTAAGCCATCCGCTGACCAAACGCTCCTGTCCTCGATAGGCAGATTCTCTGGACCTTCGCTTTTTCTCAATGTCCGAACCGAATGGAATAAAATTATATGGATTTATAAACAACTGATCGCTCATGCTTTCTCACTCCCTCTCCCTGCAGAGTTTCGTTCCGCAAATCCCTTCAAACGGTAATCAGCAATCTTTGCCATACCATTTTTATCGTAAATGAGATAACAGATGATTTCCGAGCTGTCTGCATTTACCTCTGCCGGAAGTGCGTATGTTCCTCCTACAGTGGTATACAGAACAGAATTGCCATACGGGTCCTTGGGATTTCCAGCTTTCTTTATCTTATCACGATTTATATCAAGGGTCTGATACTGAACCATATAATACTCCTGTGATACATCCTGCTCCGATGCAATCCTCCACTGAAACTCCTCCCCAATACAGCTTCTGCTGAAATAGATTTCCTGATTCTGTGAAAAAATCCGAAGCTCCAGAAGTTTTTCCTGATTTAACATGCCAAGTTCTTTTTCGTTTGCATGACCTGCCTGGAAATAATTCGTTCCGTAAGCAAGAAATAAGAAATCTCCCAAAAATCTTTGCAGCAATTCCGAGTTCAGATCGATTCTCTGTACGAACCCCTTCTCCTTGATCCACATACATTCCTTCATAAGAATTCCTCCAGGAAATGAATATTTTTTTCTTTGATCCAGCTGGTCTTGTTCTCGCCGTTTACCGTCAGCCCTGTAACGCTGCACCTTCCATGACCGGTTCCTGCTGCCCCGCCAAAGCTTAAAATCCCAAGGTCCAGATCCATAAGGGAAACTGCCAGCAGCTGGAGATGGAGTTTGTTCCACTTATTCTTTTCTATCACAATTTCCAGCCTTCCCTGTCCGCCCTGCCAAAGTCTGTTTGTAAAAAGCGCGGTATTTCGCGGTGCCTGTGTAAAACGGTCTACTGCATTTCTGGTAAGAGAACATGACGCTCCGCCGCTGATCACGGTCTCGCTGAAGCGAATTGCCGAACGTATGGATTCCCCTCCGTTTTCGCCCATTCCAAATAAATGGTTTACTTCCTGGTTTCTGTCTTTCTCCTCATCGTTCAGGCGAAGATGCCTCAAAAGCGCCAGCATATGGTGCCTGAAAACTCCAGCCCAGGATGTCCCGGGGATTACCGGTTTTTCTTCTGAATTGCAAAGTGGAACAGAGTCCGGAACGCTTCCATCGCTGAATCTTTCCGCCCGGGCAGTATTGACACGGACAGAAAAGCTGCCCTCGATTTTTATATCCGCGCAGATTTTTATCAGGGTATTCTCCTGAGACTCAGCGATCATATCCGTTCCATTTGCGAAAGAATCTTCCTCCAGCGGATCGAAGTCCAGCCATTTTCCCAAATCCTCAGGGAAGTCATAAGCTATCCTTTTTACCGTCACAGACATCTTTCCATATCCTCTGGTGGTTCTCGCGCCAAATGAAATTCCATCAAAGACCAGGTTTTTCATTAACAGATCCAGACCTTTGATAATTTCTTTCTGGTACTCTTCTTCCGTCCCCGACCACTCCAATACCGAATAATAAGGAATCTTTGTCTCTGTCACCTGAAAATCATACTTATTGCCATGGACTGTCATTCCCCATTCATCTAAACGTATTCCGTCGCGGATGGTAACTTTATAATCAGAAGCAGCCGCTGTTTTGGGACCTGCAGCATCGCTGACCAACACATGACTTTCCAAAAGGCTGCCTTCCGAAATATCTCCAAACAGTTTGTTCACGTCATTTTCTGACAGGGACGAAACGGTATTCACACACAGATCCCTTAACACTCCTGCAACACTGCTTCCGGGGATAAACGGGCATCCCCTGCCATCCATCATTAAATCACTGTCTGTAATCTCATTGTCGCCACTGCCTACTCGAAGCGGAGACTTCTGGTACATTTTTAATTGATAATATACTTTTTTCAATGAAATCTCCTACCTTTCTTTATTATAGTGCTGTTTATGAAGGATAATCTCCATAGGAACTTTCCACCTTGACAAAATCGCTTCCTTCGCCTCAGGGAAATGATTGATCTCTTCCCATAAACCATCCTCTTTACTTAGAACTTTTTTCAGCGAAAGCGTATCTTTCCCAGCTTCGGAATAAATTCCCTTCACCAGATTTTCACTGATCTTTTTTCTGCCGGATTCCTTTTCACTGCTTGTGTCACTCTCCTTGATCGTTCCGATCATACGAAGCAGATCCTGGTAATCTTTCGCCTGGGAAAGCATCAGTCTCAAACGTCCTACCGGAATATTTTCGTCTTTGACGCTGTAATCCAGCGCATACCTCTGCATTGCCTCAAAACCGGCTGATACTAACAATTTGGTATATACATTTTGAATGGATTGCTGATCTTCTTCCGGTTCTGTATGGTCAATAGTTCCTTCCCGAACGGAAACTGCTTCCCCCATCTTCCTTTCCGTCAGGACATAACATACTCCAAAACCTTCCTGGGGAAATCCGCCGATCCTAAATACAGACGGAACGCTTTCTCCAGATGCCGCAAAACAGTAAACGCTTCCGGCTTTTACAACAGGAATATGTGGTTTCTGCAGCTGCCACGTGGACTGATAACCGCCAATGGTGTGGTAACGGCAGTAATCGATCTGTCCATCCGGCATTTTATCCTGGACACCAAGTTCCGCAGCCAGTATGCTTCGTATTTGATCTGCATCTGTTATATATCTGCCTTCCTGCCGTACAGCGAGATCCGATTTCAATATAACATACACAGATTCGCCTTCTGCAGTATTTATGCGTTCCTCTTTACAGGGCTCCACATTTACGATTTCTTTCAGAGAACAGGACGCATACTGCACACTCCTGCTGCGCCCGAAACGTAAATCTGCCCTGCTCAGAATCCTGATCACATCTTTTGCTAATTCTTTTGTACAGATCACAGTTCCGCCATAGATCATCCCAGCGTCAATCGAATCCTGCATATACAGGATCCTCTCTCCATTTTCCCACAGCTCCGAAGAAGATAACTTGTCCTGAACGGTCCCATGAACCGCATGATGATAAACCGTATGAATCCCAGGCTCTGCAACTGTAAATCCAGACTCCTTCTTATCCTCCGATGTAAAGAAAGAAGCAAACGCGTTGTCCATTGTTTTTGGCTTCAGACCTTTCCATTCGGTATCTTGCTGTGCCAGACTATTGATCAGACGATTCCTATCATTTTTTAGCTTTACCAGCATCATTGGCGCAGGATCCGAGATCTCCCCGTCAATAACCGGAGTAAGCGCTGACCAGCAAACATCGCCATTCTGGAAAAGGGAGTCAAACAATCCGTCGTCCGCATTTCCCGTACGCAGATAATTTCCTGCCAGGCATCCGATGACGCTTCTGGCTGGTATGGAGGTATTCAGTTCCCCGCATCCCGGCAGAGTCACCGGCGCATCTAAGGAAACATGATAAGAAATCTTCACCCTGTCTTCCGGCAGAAGATTTTTCAACATCTTATCATAGGTCTCCAAAACCTCATCTTCTTTTGACACCTTTTCTTCTTCTGACTTTGAAGAATCACCTGTCATTGCATCATCCTTCCAAACCATGATCTTCACATTTCCCAACCCTCGGTTTCGTGAAGTTCCGATATGTCTGGTGGCTTTGCAGCAGTCTGTCAGAAAATCTTTCAGTGCCGGATCTTCTGTATCCAAATAAAGGGGCGCATAAAATTCCATTTCTTTGCTGCTTTTCAAATCAAATGGATCGTACTGGCTGATTACCCTGGTAAACCTCAAAGAGTTGTCCACTTTCACGCCATCCTGCAGTTTTGTCTGCCCTCTCACCTTTGAAAACATACGTCCCACATTTGCCGGATGCGCCATTCGTTTTACGCAGTCCGGTATTGGTCCTTCACAGCCTTTTCTATTCCGATCGTCCTTCGGTATTTTCTTAGACAGGAGTTCCTGGATGGCTTCCGCTCCTCTCATGACCCCATCCTGAAGAAACAGGCAGCCCTCATTTCCATAGGCATCCCCAAATAATCTGCGGATTTTATCTGCCGCTTCGGGATATTCCATCTTCTCCATGTCATAGGCAGACTGTCTGAGACAGCCTTTCAGCCGCCTTGCGGGAATATACGGAAGTCCTGCCCCGTCCATACATACGTCAGTATCCACAGAGTTGCCGGCGCTTTCTCCATTTCCGGCACAGAGATCCGACCGGAGCACTATTTTCAAATATTCCATTATCACCCCTCCTTAAACCACAGATCATACACTTCTGACAGATCATACAGAATTTTCAGCAGCTGTTCCTGGTCAGGGAATTCCGCCTCTATCTTTTCTTTCAGACCTTTATGATGTCCATAAACCCGAATCAGTTCCTGTCTGCCATAGGACGCACTGTTTTCAAATTCATTCCCGATGGTTTTTACATCGCTTCTCGACACATGATATTCATCGAATAAGCCTCGCAGTTTTGTCAGCTTATTATAATGGAAACGGTTTCCATCCTCTCCTCCCGCGATGAGCCATGGACGCGCCATGCAGATCTCTGTGCCCTGACGTTCCCTTACATTGTCCAGGGATCCTCCAATCCCATTATGTATATAATGAAAATCTGCCCAGCCTTCTTCCATGATATCCTGCTGTCCATGGACCTTTTTCTTCGCGTTTTCGCATGCCTGCTCTGCCATAGAATATGCCTTTGAAAATGGATAGTGGCTGTGGAAAATACAGATACCTGCGCAGGAGCTGTACATCCATTCTGATCCGTTTTCTTTCTGATAATCCTGTACTGATTTCAGATATGCCTGTGCGTATTCCATGGCGAAGCGCGCATTGCATACAAAGGTCATATCATCTCCATCTGTGATGATCTTCCGAAATGAAAAAGCGTGTTCTTTATATTTCCCTTCATACTTCTTTTTCAGATCCTCTCTGCACTTCTCTAATGCCTGCAATCCTTTTCCCGAAAAAACATCGGCGGTTCTTTCTGCAAATTCTCTCATTTTGGATACACAGGTATCGTAATCTGTTTTTCCTGCCAGCATTTTTGAGATTTTAATTCCCATGTTATTACCGTCTGCGTGGATAACTGCCAGAAGACTTTCGCTGCCCTTTCTCGTTACCATATCATCCAGAATCTGTACTTCAGGGTCCTTCCTGCTGATCTGCCGCCCACGGTCACGCTTGGACCTCGCCTCTGCCGTAAGCCGGACGAAATTATCCTCATACCGCACTGCGCAGGAATACGGCTGAAAGGTATTACGGTCCATCATGGAAAAGGGGAGAATGAAATCACTTTGTCCGGATATCATACGGTTCTTCTCTCTAACTGCTTCCTCCATCAGACGTGCGTAATCCTGCTGATAATCTCCTGTATATTCGCAGCATACAGCCATGGGGATCAGTCCCGGATAATTTTCCAGCAAATAATAGGAAAAAGCCCTGTTCACTTTTATGTAACTTTCATGAGAGTCAAAAAGTATGGTTTCATTTCCGCCGCCCCGGAATAATTCCACCATGCAAAGCGTTTTCTCCTGAAACGCATCTTCCACTTCAGCCATATGAAAGTCTCTCTGCTCTGCGATCCGCAGCGTTTTCTTTCCAGGCGCCCCGCTCTGCTCAAAGATCCTGTCCGCCTGTGCGAATAAAATATCCCAGCTTCGTGTAATATGATCCGATGCTCCGATAATTTCCGCTATACGGTTCGTACGGAATATATATTCCTGTTTTGACCGGATTGTATACTGTGCCAAAATATAAGACATATTTCCCCTCCTACCAGTATTTTTACATAATCTATCTTTCTGCCATAAACACCAAAGCAATGATCCAATCATCCTCTTTGCTTCCGTCATTCTCTTTTCAGAAAATCAAAACTCCCGAAACCCTTCAAAATCAAAAATCACTTTTTTCTGAATACTTCCGTCTTCTTTGACTGTTTCCTCTGTTTTCCGCCTGCTGCAGGCTGCCAGGGTTATGATTCCTTTCTTCTTCAGTCTGCTGACAATAGCATACGTCAGAGTAAATTCACCCTGGCACATAACCGCGGCTGCATTGTACGGATCAATTTTTTCGCATATCTGCTCCGCCAGTGCCTGTACCTGTTCTGTTGTATATGCCGGATCTACTTCTGGAAAAGGAATATCCAATATGGTTCCATATTTTTCTGCTTCCTGCCTCTGTGCGCCGCACCATTTCTCAGAGGGATGATTGGAGCAGTTAATAAATACTTTTTCTTCCATTACGTCCCTGTCCTTCCTTTCATGATTAAAATTTCCCGTAATCTATCGGCTCGTCTGACAAATCAGCCTGCGTCTACAATCTGATTTCGTATCTCTTCAGGAACCTGTTTTGCAAGCCGTTCCCACTGATCGAGGAACTCCCGGATCCTTTTATCATATTTCGCATTTTTTTGTTTTTTCCAGTTTGCGTCTTCTTTATGCTTCTTTTGCATATAACAGAAAAACCCATCTGGATCATGCTCTCCTACAGCTGCGTGATTGACCTGATTTCGCAGTTCGCATAAGGATCTGTACTTATCCAGGATTGAATAGACTTCCTTTTTCTGTTCCTCTCCTAGCCCAAAAGAAAACAGGTTATAGGGATCAACATACCTATATGCTTTACTCTCCTCACAGTACCTCCTGCAATAGTAGTACTTAATCAGATAATGATTGATATCCTTCATTTGATATTTCTTTTCTTTGTCAAGATCAGAATACATATTTTCACATTTCTTAAAAAATTCTTCTCTGTTTTCCCCTTTTTTAAGATAATATAAAAGCCCTGAATGAATAAACTCATACGGCATTTTAGCCTCCAGGATCGTCAATGCCTGCTGGAGAAACTGCTTGTCCAGACACCAGCGTATCTGTTCCACATAACGATACTCCGGCTTAAACAGCCTCTTATAATCTTCATAGATATCCTGGTATACCACATCCATTTCAGAGACATTTTCCTCTCGGGACTGTTCCTTTCCTGTTTTTGTTTCTATACATATAAATTCGGATTTAAGGCTTTCAATCCTGCGGACTGCTTTGTCAAAGCCATCCGCATTACATCTGCTGATTGCCATTGACGCCTCTTTAATCGCTTCCACCAGTCTGTTTTCTCTGGAATCATGTGGGTAATTCCCCTGAAAATACTGCTGCAGCTTATCTCCCCATCCATATCTTGAAAAAATATCCATTGCTGAAATCAGCTCATACGTCCGGTATTCCCGGCTCGCTTCACGTATCGTATGCAGCGGCGGCTGTCTCTTGGGTTCAAAATCATTGGCAAACCGCCCCATAATGCTTACTTTCTGTCTCACGAGAAGTTCCGCGACCGCATTCATCTGAGAGACTGCATTTCTGTCGCCGCCCTGCATATCCATATAAAGATGGACCGGGGTCCCATTTCCCCGGATTGCCTGCACCGCATACCAGAAATACACAGGGTTTTCCAGATCGATCCTGTGTATTTCCGGAAAATAATTCTGGTATAGTTCCAGGTCAACTGCCGTTTCTTCTACTTCTTCCAGTGTATCCTGTATAGCAATATGAATTGCTTCAAAACCTCCCAGATAATTACGGATCCGTTTGAGAAACAGTGTGGTGGCAGTCTCATTTCCCCAATTCTCAGGTCTTTCTGAATGCGCTTCTTTGCTCTCCAAAATCACGATCCGGTCCAGCCTTTCCTTTCTGGCAGCCAGCTGATACAGGACATATTTTGTGTGTGGCTCCATTTGGGAAATACTTTTGAAATAAACATCGTTTCCATTTTCATCTTTTATCTGGTATGTATTGATTTTTGGCATTCTTGGCAGCGTACTCATTGTCAAAAGCATGACATTTTCATGATGGTCTGTTTCGTTCTTCCTTTTGTTCATTGCAAATACACCTCATACGTTTTTCCCTATTTTATTATCTGTTTATCCTTTTTGATTCTCTTTATCCCCATCTTCTATCTGGACTATCAGAGCTTCCAGTGATGCGTCAATATACTCTGCATTTATATGTATACCGTGTCTTCTTGTAACCTCCTTTAAATTCTCCGGCAGGTCTTCAGGAAATTCAAATCCGTCCACAAGCAGGTTGATGATCTGCTTATCATGTTCCAATGCAAATTCCAGCTCCGTCCGCATCCAATCTTCCTCTTTACGCTTGTCCAAACATCCTGGTGTCAAAACAGCGATTACATATTTTGACTTTTGAATTGCCGCCTGGATTTGTTTATCAAATCTTCCGGTTTTCATTGTCCTGATATCGTAAAATACATTCCTTCTTTTATTTCTCAATTCATTATAAACCAGTCTTGCCACATATGCTCCGTACTTCCTGCGATAACTGATAAAAATCTCATAATCCGCAGAGTTTCCGAACATACAGTCAGCAGCATTTTCTGACTCTATGATCCGCTCCTCAACCTGCCTCAAATGTTCACTGAGGTTCCAATTATTTTTGCAGACATATTGGAAAAATAATTTATTTACATGAGAAAATCTGTCTCCTGCCACAATCTCTGTCATATTCTTTTTTAACGCCTGTACTGCTTCCTTTTTCGGATACATGCGCATATTATTGTCTGCCTTACGGCACTGCCCCTCTAATTCTCTACAGTTTTCCTGCAGGCTGTAGTAATATAGATAAATCATAAGGTAGTTTTTAAATACTGACACTCCCAGCTGATTTCTGATGAATCCACTGTTCCGTTCGGCAAGCTCCTCTGCATATTTTATGTCTGCGATTAGATTCAATGAATGCTCTGATACAGCCCAATATAAATATGGGTACTCTTGTGGTACATAACAATATTCCTCTTCTATTTTAACAAGAGAGGAACTGCTTTTTTTGTTCCTTCTTAAATTCTCACAGCATATCTCTCTTTTTTCTTTTTCCATACCATTCTCAATCCAGTAAGAAATCCAGAGAGGGGTTATATAAGTGTTTCTTTTCTCTACAGGTTCTATTGATTCCACCATGTTAAGGAAAGATCTGATCAGTCCCTTAATGGTCAGCTCTTTTGTATCCGTCCCATCCATTTTTTTCAAAGAATAAAAAATTTTATTTGTATTTTTGTCTCTCACATTGACTAACATGCTTTTAAGATTGAGAATTTGATCTTCTTCTAAATTTTCGGATATCATATGCAGTGTTATGTAAGCGTTCCCGTCTCTTAAAAACCATCCTCCAGCCTTCGTTATCTTAAATGTCACTGTTGGAAGACTTTTCAGGCTGTATCTGCAGGTTTCTTTATGGTGAAGCCCCAGAGCATTCCTGTATTTCTGTCTTATTTCCAGATATTTCATCACTCCGCCCTGGTCATTATTCCATATGTCATAGTTCTGATCATTAATCATTGTGCATGTCATTTTTTTCTGTTCAAAACACTCATGTATTTTCTGCAGTTTCTCTGTTCCCAGATTTTCATAATGGTCTCTGTTATACCTGAAAGGAATGATCAGACATAATTCAAATCTTTCGTGACTCACGGTTTCCCCTCCTCCAATGAATTTTCAGTTTTCAAAAGTCCTCATTGAAATCCC
>NHCFC00100__coassemble_2012_pt1 | contig 12118 bp, 11 predicted proteins | sample NHCFC00100__metabat2_low_PE_019 | metagenome-assembled genome bin NHCFC00100
TTCTGCTTGCTGTATGCAGAGAGAGAAAAATTGGCGATACTTGGTTTTAACAATCCAAATAGGAGAAGGGGCTGCCCTGAAAACGAATAGACTGTTTTCAGGGCAGCCCCTTGCGGCAGTTTCCTTTTTTGACAGGCAGAAGACTGTTTACTGCTGTCCCCGCAGGTAATCAATAAACTGCTGGGCAGTCCTTCCCGAAAGACCACCGTGCCGCAGTTCCCAGGCGTTTGCCTGCAGGAGCAGTTCCTCCGTGTCCATGGTGATGCCGTACCGGTCTGCCAGAGTGGTGACGATCTTCTGGAATTCCCGTTTGTCCGGAGAGCCGAAATAGATGGTAACGCCAAAACGGTATACCAGGGACAGCTTCTCCTGAACCGTATCATTGGTATGCAGATCGTCGTCCCGGTCCTCTTTGTCGCTGAACCGCTCTCTTACCAGGTGGCGGCGGTTGGAGGTGGCATAGATCAGCACATTGTTCGGTTTCTTTTCCAGTCCGCCTTCGATGACGGCTTTTAAGTATTTATATTCAATCTCAAAGTCTTCAAAAGAAAGATCATCCATGTAGATGATAAATTTGTAATGCCGGTTTTTGATCTGGGCAATGACATCGTTCAGATCCTGAAACTGGTGCTTGTACACTTCGATGATGCGCAGTCCCTGATCATAATACTGGTTTAAGATGGCTTTGATACAGGTAGACTTCCCGGTTCCGGCATCTCCGTAGAGCAGACAGTTGTTGGCTGGTTTCCCTGCCAGAAAAGCTTCGGTGTTGTCCGTCAGCTTTTTCTTCGCCAGGTCATAGCCTACCAGATCGTCCAAATGTACGTGGGCGATACGGTTAATGGGAACGATCTCTACCTGGTCGTCCGAGCGTCTGTGCTCCAGGCGGAATGCTTTGTGCAGTCCCAGCTTGCCCACGCCAAAGTCTTTGTAAAAGGCAACCATATGCTCCATAAATTCTTCCGGGGTGTCTGTGGCGGCAAGCTGGACGCTTAACGTGCACAGTCTGTTTTTGATCCGCTCATTGAAGCGCTTGCTGCCGTTTTTGATATTCTCATAATCACAGATAAAACGGCAGCCGGAGTCAGTTCCGTAGAAGTTTTCAAAGGCTGCGATATCCAGCCGGAACAGATCCTGGAAAATGGCAAAATCGTGCAGAGCCAGCTGGTTGATGGTGCCTTCCACCTGTCCGGTGATCTCACAGGCAGTGCTGAAGGCATTTTCGTGGTTTACCAGCAGATAAGTCAGGTAATTGTGCCACAGATTTCCGCTGAAGCCATAGGTTCCTGCCATTTCCACCAGGCGGTTGATGCAGCTGTAAAAGAGCGGTTTGGATTTATCCGGATTTTCCGGCTCCTGGCAGCAGATTGCCAGGGCAGTGGACATATCCTCTAAAATATCTCCTTTCTCAAAGCTGCGGTATAAGATGCATTCTTCTGTATGAAACATGTTTTTTCCTTCTTTCTACTAATAATTGCCGTGGATCCGGAGGTTCTGGGCTTCTTCTTTTAAGCCCAGCAGTGCGTTTTTGACTGCGCTGCTGCTTAAATTTCCCTCAAAATCCACAAAGAAACGGTACTCCCAGTTCCTGCCCGGTACGGGGCGGGATTCGATCTTGGTCATGTTCAGTCCGTTATAGATGAAATGGGAGAGACTGTTGTACAGGCTTCCAGTCGCATGGGGAAGCTCATAGCTTACGCTGATCTTACCTGCGCCCTTCCAGTAGATTTTATCCCTGGCGACGATGATGAAACGGGTAGAATTCCCTTCGTTTGTATAAATCTTTTCCTTCAGCAGAGCCAGACCGAAAAATTCTGCCGCATAAGGACTAGAAATGGCAGCCTGAGTGGCGTCTTTTTCTTCCGCGATCTTCTTTGCCGCTGCCGCTGTATTTCCGTATTCGTGGATCTTCCATTCCGGATGCCCCTCGAGAAATTCTCTGCACTGCATCAGCGCCTGGGGATGGGAATAGACGTCCGTGATCTGATCCAGGGAAGCGCCGGGCAGCCCCACAAGGGCGTGCTGGCAGGGGATGATCTGTTCGCCTACAATGTAGTGGTCATATTTTGTCAGCAGGTCATAATTGTCCTGTACGATCCCGGCAGTGGAGTTTTCAATGGGAAGCACGGCATAATCCGCCTTTTGGGTGCGGATGGCTTCCATAGCGTCTTTCCAGGTATCCACATGAAAGCTTTTGATGTCTTTTCCAAAAAAGGCGTTCATGGCAGCATAGCTGTAGGCGCCTTCCACACCCTGAAAGACCACGGTCACATGGTCCCGGTTCAGCGCCTCTGCCTGGGTAAAGCCCAGATCAGGGGATTTGCCGTGCTCCTGGAGCAGCTGGTACTGCCGTCTGCGGCTGATGGACATGATCTGCTGGTACACTTCCCGGATGCTGCGGCAGTTGAAGTCGCTGTGCGTCTTTTCCCCCAGCTTTTCCAGCAATGCCTGTTCTCTCTGCGGATCCAGGACCGGTTTTCCGGTTTCTATTTTATAACGTGCCACATCTTCCACGATTTTGGCGCGTTTTTCGTAAAGCGCAACCATCTGGCTGTCAATCTGGTCGATTTCCTTTCTCAGCTCCTGTAAGTCTGTCATATTACAAAATCCTTTCTTTTTCTACACTGTTTAAGGAATATGATACATCGTGGTTTTGGACCGCGCAAGTCTTTTGTATAAAATCTCCGGGGAAAATCCATACTGTTATAGAGAGAATTCCTGAAAGGGCGGCGGCTTTCTTCGCAGAGGCCAATCTTTCGCGGCAGGAAAAACAGGAGGAAAGGAGGAGAAAGCAGGATGAAAAGCGATTTTTTGAAATGCGGGGCAGTGGGATGGTGCCTGGAGATCTTATGGACCGGTATCCATGCGGCAGGCAGAGGCGAGTGGAAGCTGATGGGGCAGTCTTCCCTTCTCATGTTTCCTATTTACGGTATGGCAGCGTGTATCGGCCCGGTATCGAGAGGGCTGAAAAGGGTTCCGGTGGTCCTTCGGGGAAGTCTTTATATGACCGGGATTTTTGCGGCGGAACTGGGCACCGGCATGGTGCTGAAGCACTACGATATGTGCCCCTGGGATTACAGCGGCAGCCCTTTGAATTATAAGGGAGTGATCCGGCTGGATTATGCTCCGGTATGGTTTTGCACAGGTCTGATCTTTGAAAAATTATTGTCTCCGAAGGCGTGAAAATTCTTGAAATAACCGCAAAACTGTTATATGATAGAAAAGATAACAGTGCCGGCATAGGAATGGTGCGGTTCTTATGCAGGCAGGTACTGAAGCTTAAATATACACAGGAGGTAATCTATGAGACATTTAATGAGTCCAATGGATTTGTCTGTAGAAGAGCTGGCAAAGGTTCTGGACCTTGCCAATGATATTGAGAAAAATCCGGAAAAGTATGCCCACAAATGTGAGGGGAAGATACTTGCCACTCTGTTCTATGAGCCAAGTACACGTACCCGGTTAAGTTTTGAATCCGCCATGCTGCGTCTGGGCGGAAAGGTGCTGGGATTTTCCAGCGCAGATTCCAGCTCTGCGGCAAAAGGAGAGAGTGTGGCAGATACCATCCGTGTGGTATCCGGTTACGCAGATATCTGTGCCATGCGCCATCCTAAAGAGGGTGCGCCTTTGGTTGCGTCTATGGCATCTCAGATCCCGGTGATCAATGCCGGGGACGGAGGACACCAGCATCCGACGCAGACACTGACGGACCTGCTGACCATCCGTTCCATGAAGGGCCGCCTGGATCACATCACCATCGGTCTGTGCGGGGATCTGAAGTTTGGCAGGACCGTGCATTCCCTGATCGAGGCGCTGGTGCGCTATGAAGGCGTAAAATTTGTCCTGATCTCACCGGAGGAGCTGAGGATCCCCGATTACATAAGAGACGACGTGCTGAAAGCCAGCGGACATGAATTCACAGAGGTGGAACGTCTGGAAGAGGCACTGCCCCAGCTGGATCTGCTGTACATGACCAGAGTCCAGAAGGAGCGTTTCTTCAATGAGGAAGATTATGTGAGAATGAAGGATTTCTACATTTTGGATAAGGCAAAGATGGAGCTGGCAAGACCGGATATGCTGGTGCTCCACCCGCTGCCCCGTGTCAATGAAATCGCTGTAGAGGTGGACAAGGATCCCCGTGCAGCATACTTTAAACAGGCACAGTACGGCGTTTATGTCCGTATGGCACTGATGCTGAGCCTGCTGGGATTGGGGGTAGATTTATGTTAGAAGTAGGACGTTTAAACGAAGGCGTAGTTCTGGACCACATCAAAGCCGGAAAGAGCATGACCATTTACCGGGATCTGAAGCTGGACCAGCTGGACTGCTGTGTGGCGATCATTAAAAATGCCAGAAGCCAGAAGATGGGCAGGAAGGATATCATCAAAGTGGAGTGCCCCATCGATACCCTGGATCTGGACATCCTGGGATTTATCGATCACAATATTACCGTGAATATCATTAAAGACGGGGAAATCGTGGAGAAAAAAGAACTGCATCTTCCAAAAGAGATCCACAATGTGATCAAGTGCAGGAATCCGCGCTGTATCACTTCCTTTGAGGAGCAGCTGGAGCATATTTTTATCCTGGCAGATCCCAAGAAAGAAGTGTACCGCTGCAAATATTGTGAAGAGAAATACAGAGGTCACAGAAATAAATAAAAACCATAGAAAACTAAGAAAGTCATCGGCGGTATCCTGCGGGCTGCTGTCTGAGAAATGCGTTATAAGGGGCTGTTTGTACAAAGCAGCTCCTTTTTGCAGGTAAAATTTACTGTTATTCGTCTCGGATGCGGAAAATCCGCAGGACAATGCCGGAAGAAGCAGAAAAAAGAAGAAAAATGTTGTGAAAACAACTTTTTATATAAGGGAAATAAAGTATACTTAAACACAGGCAGAAAATGGCGGAAAAAAACGGCAATTTGCTGCCTGTTCCTGCAGGAAGGAAAACAGGATGAGGAGTGAACGTTCATGAAATTAATCGAGACAAAAAACGCGGTGGGGCACGTGCTCTGCCATGATATTACGCAGATCATTAAAGGGGAAAAGAAGGGACCGGTCTTTCGCAAAGGACATATTGTCCGGGAAGAGGATATCCCGGTACTTTTATCCGTTGGAAAAGAAAACCTCTATGTATGGGAAAAGCAGGAGGGAATGCTCCATGAAAATGAAGCAGCAGAAATTCTCCGAGATCTCTGCAAAAATCATTATATGACAGAATCAGAGATCAAAGAGGGAAAGATCGAGCTGACTGCAGATAGGGACGGCGTATTAAAAGTAAAAAAAGAAGGGCTTTATGCAGTTAATGCCCTGGGAGAAATGATGATTGCCACCCGACATGGCAATTTCCCTGTAAAAAAAGGGGATAAGCTGGCAGGTATGAGGATCATTCCCCTGATCATCGAGGGAGAAAAGATGGAGCAGGCAAAGAAAGCAGTCGGCACAGCTCCTCTGCTGGAAATTCTTCCCTATCATCAGAAAAAAGTGGGAATCGTTACAACAGGCAATGAGGTATACAAAGGGCTGATCAAAGATACCTTCGGCCCGGTGATCCGGGAAAAGCTCAGTGAATTCCCCACAGAGATCCTGGGACAGACGTATATAGATGATAAAAAAGAACATATTACAGAAGCAATCCAGGATTTCCTTGAAAAAGGGGCAGATCTAGTGATCTGTACCGGAGGCATGAGTGTGGATCCGGATGACTGTACTCCAGGAGCCATTATGAATACGGGAGCAGAGATCGTTTCCTACGGCTCTCCGGTCCTTCCGGGCGCTATGCTTTTGGTATCCTATTATCAAAAAGGAGGCAGGACGATCCCTATCCTGGGATTGCCGGGATGTGTGATGTATGCTGCCAGAACGGTATTCGATCTGATCCTGCCCAGGATCATGGCAGATGACCGGATCACCAGGGAAGAGCTGGCAGCGCTGGGAGAAGGCGGTCTCTGTCTGAACTGTCCGGTCTGTACGTTCCCCAACTGTGGATTTGGAAAAGGCTGGTAGGTCTATGGGAAAGAGAGAATTCTATCTGGAAATTTTAAAGAAACTGGAAAACCAGGAAGATGTGCTGACCGAGACCGTGCTGGAGGGAAAACAGGCAGGAGAAAAGAGTTTTCTGAAAACACCGGCACAAAGCCGAAAAGACAGCTATGTGGAGAATCTCTATGGGAAACCTCATGCGGTGCTCTGCGGAGGCGGTCATGTCTCCCTTGCCCTGGCAAAAGTTTTAGAAATGATGGACTTTCGCATCACAGTGGTGGATGACCGTGCTGAATTTGCCAACCGGGAACGATTTCCCCGTGCTGCGGTTTACTGCCAGGACTTCGCTTCCTGTCTGGAAGAGAAGGAATTTGGTCCCAATACCTATTACATCATTGTCACACGAGGGCATCAGGCGGATTATACCTGTCTGAAGCGGATTCTGAGAAAACCATCTGCCTATGTGGGGATGATCGGCAGCGGCAGGAAAGTGGCGCTGGCTTTTCAAAGACTCAGGGCAGACGGATTTTCAGAAGAAGAGATGAAAAGAGTCCATGCACCTGTGGGACTTTCTATCGGGGCTCAGACACCTGCGGAAATCGCAGTCAGCATTGCTGCTGAGATCATCCAGGAAAAAAACAGATACCAGAGGAACATCCTGGAGGAAGCGGTGGCAGAAGGCATCCGCAGTCCCCAGGGAAGAGTGCTGGTATCCGTCATCGAGAAGCACGGTTCTTCACCCAGAGGAACCGGAACCCGTATGGTCGTTAGTGAAGACGGGAGTATCTATGGGACTATCGGCGGGGGCAGTGTGGAATTCGCTGCTGCAGAAAGGGCAGAAAGGCTGACAGAAGAGTTCGCGCTGGAAGAATACGACCTGGGAAATTCTCAGGCAGCAGGTCTGGGCATGGTCTGCGGAGGCAGAGTAAAGGTCATGTTTGAACTTTTATAAAAAGGATGGGAAAAGGTTATGAAGAAAAGAAATTTACTGATCATAGGAATGATGATTGCAGCGATGACCCTGGGAGCCATCGGCTGCGGAGGAACTGACGGCACAGAAACCACAGATTCTTCCCAGGAGACAACAGCGTCCGATGAGACAGAACCAGAAACAGAAGAAGCCGATGCAGAAGAAACAGATGGGGAGGAGGCAGAGCCTGTAAATCTTCTGATCGCTGCAGCGGCAAGCCTGGAATATTCCATGGAGGATGAGCTGATCCCCATGTTTGAAGAACAGAATCCGGGAATCACAGTAGAAGGCACTTATGACAGCTCAGGAAAGCTGCAGACCCAGATCGAAGAAGGACTGGACGCCGACGTCTTCTTTTCAGCAGCCACCAAACAGATGGATGCCCTGGCAGAAGAAGGACTGGTAGAGGAAAGCTCTGTCAAGGATCTGCTGGAAAATAAGATCGTGCTGATCGTTCTGAAGGGACAGGAAGGAAATTACAGCAAATTTGAAGACATCGCCAATGCCTCAACCGTAGCCTTAGGAGATCCGGCAAGTGTTCCGGCTGGACAGTATGCGCAGGAAGCTCTGGGAAATCTGGGGCTGTGGGATGCCGTATCCGCTAAGGCAAGCTTCGGCACCAATGTAACAGAGGTATTAAACTGGGTTGCAGAAGGGAGCGCAGATACAGGCGTTGTCTACGCTACCGATGCAGCTACCAAAGAAGATGCTGTTTCCGTTGTGGCGGAAGCGCCGGCAGACAGTCTGGCAGAGCCGGTAATTTATCCGGTGGGGCTGGTAGAGAATTCTACCAAGAAAGACGCTGCTGAGAAATTTATGGAGTTCTTAAGCTCAGACGACGCGGCAGCAGTTTTTGAGAAATATGGATTTACTGTAAATCAGTAGGCAAATAAGAATCTGCGGGGACTTCCTGTAAAGCAGCAGGAGGTCCCGCAAAAGGAATGGAGCAGTTACTATGGATTACTCACCGATACTGATTTCTATGAAAACAGCCGCACTGACCATTGTGGTTGTTTTTTTTCTGGGGCTTCTCGCCGCGAAGTTCGTGGTAGATTTAAAGAGTGAGAAGCTGAAAATGGTCCTGGACGGTGTGCTGACGCTGCCGCTGGTTCTGCCGCCTACCGTAGCAGGATTTTTTCTGCTGTATATTTTCGGTGTCCACCGCCCCATCGGAAGCTTTTTCATCCAGTATTTCGGCATTAAGATCGCGTTTTCCTGGGGAGCTACAGTGATCGCTGCCGCGGTCATTTCCTTTCCTATGATGTACCGTTCTGCCAGGGGCGCGCTGGAGCAGGTAGATGAAAACCTGGTCTATGCAGCCAGGACGCTGGGCTTTTCCGGATGGCGGATTTTCTGGGAGGTCCAGTTCCCGTCTGCCCTGCCTGGAATCGCCAGCGGCGGGATCCTTGCTTTTGCCAGAGGTCTGGGAGAATTCGGAGCAACGGCGATGATCGCCGGAAACATTGCGGGAAAGACCAGGACCCTTCCCTTGGCAGTGTATTCGGCAGTGGCTGCCGGAGATATGGATACTGCCGGATTCTATGTGGCAGTGATCGTCAGCGTTTCTTTTGTGGTGGTGGTGCTGATGAATTATTTTACCAGAAATGAGAAGAAAGGGAGAAGAGTATGAGCTTATATGTGGACATTGAAAAAAAATACAAAGACTTTTCCCTGAAAGTGAAATTCGAGACCCAGGGAGGCATCCTGGGTATCCTGGGCGCTTCCGGCTGCGGCAAGAGCATGACCCTGAAATGTATTGCAGGTATTGTAAATCCGGAAAGGGGAAAAATCGTCTTAAACGGCAGGACGCTGTTCGACTCGGAGAAGAAGATCAATCTGAAGCCCCAGAAAAGAAGGGTAGGATATCTGTTCCAGGACTATGCCCTGTTCCCCAATAAGACGGTGGAGGGCAATATTACCTGTGCTGTGAAGGGAGATAAGAAAGCGGCGCTGAAAAAGTGGATCTCCCTTTTTCAACTGGAGGGGCTGGAGAAGAAATATCCCCATCAGCTTTCCGGAGGACAGAAGCAGAGAACGGCGCTGGCACGTATGCTGGCTTCCGAGCCGGAGCTGCTCCTTTTAGATGAACCCTTTTCTGCGCTGGACAGCCATTTAAAGGAAATGCTGCAGATGGAAATGCTGGAACTGTTAAAAAAGATCAACCGGGATATGCTGCTTGTGAGCCACAGCCGGGATGAGGTGTACCGCCTTTGTCCGGATCTTCTGGTCCTGGACCAGGGGCGGAAGGTCTGTATGGGGCAGACCCGGGAGATTTTTAAAGAACCCGGCTTTTTAGAGGCGGCGAGGCTGACTGGATGCAAAAATTTTTCCAGGATCCGCAGGCTGGACAGCAGGCAGGTAAAAGCCGAAGACTGGGGAATTGTCCTGCGGACCGCAGGGGAAGTCACAGAAGACAGCTCCTACGCGGGTATCCGGGCGCATTATTTCCGCCCTGCGCAGAAATCCGAGGAGAATGCATTCCCTGTGGAGCTTGCAGAGGCAGTGGAGTCGCCCTTTGAGATGTATGTGATCTTCCGGGTGAAAGGCGAAGGAGAGACCAAGCCGGTGTGGTGGAAGCTTTCCAAGGAAGAATGGCATCAGGAACTGGGAGAGAAGATGCCGGAGTATCTGAAAGTGGATCCGGCAGATGTTATGGTTTTAAAAGAGATGGATCAGCAGGCATAGGCGGAGAGAACACCGATTTCCAAGAGAAAATCTTCTGCCGCAGGCTGCTTTCTCTGCATCACAGCAATGAGAAATTTGCAGTGATACAGAAAAGGCAGACTGCGGCAGTTTTTACTTTATATGCTGCTGCGGCTTTTCAGGAACAATGCCATACTGATGCAGCACACCAGCGCCTCCGCTGCAGGGAAAGCTGCCCACACGCCGATGATGCCGCCTATGGCAGACAGAAGAAAAGCCATGGGGATCATGACTGCAAAGCCCCGCAGAATGGAGATCAGGTGCGCCGGCTTTGGATGATCCGTGGAAGTAAAATATACGGATAATACAATGTTCATGCCTGCAAATACACAGCCTGTGAAATAAATTTTCAGTCCCTGTGCGGCGATGGACTGCAAAGCAGCGCTGTGTTCGCTGTTAAAGACAGCAGTAATGGGGTCCGCGCCAAAAAAGATACACAGGTAGATCCCGGCAGAGAGCAGGAGGACAGCCCCGGCTGCATAGCAGAAGATGGCATGAAGGTTCTGCTTCTTTCCGGCTCCGTAATTGCTGCTGAGGATGGGCTGGATTCCCTGGGCGATCCCGGTGTAGACAGCGATCACTACCAGAGAGATGTTGGCGACTACGCCGTATGCAGCCACTCCGATATTCCCTGCCAGTCCCAGGATCAGGATATTAAAGATAATGATCACGATCCCCGAGGAAACTTCCGTGATCAGGGAAGGGATCCCGCAGGAGAGGATCCCCCAGATTTCCTGCAGGACAATCCGGCATTTCTGCAGATGAAAATGATTTCTTTTCTTCAGCAGGAAAGGGGAGAGGATAGAAATACTGATGACAGGAGCCAGCCCTGTGGCAAAAGCCGCGCCGAAAATGCCCATACCCAGCGGAAACATAAAAAGGTAATCCAGCACAACGTTGGAGAGGCTTCCGGTGATCATGGCAGCCATGGCAAGCTGCGGGGCTTTGTCATTGCGGATAAAGCACAGCAGAAGGTTGTTGGTCATAAAAAGCGGTGCAAAGAGCAGAAGCACCTGTAAGTAAGTCTTTCCCATGCCATAGATGGTATCGTCCGCGCCTAAAAGGCGGATCAGGGGACCGGCAGCAAAGATTCCTATAAGAAAGAAGATCCCTGCAAGTACGGCAGTCAGAAAAACCGCAGTGGAAAAGATCTGATTGACACGCTGGTCTTTGCCCTGACCTCTGGCAATGGAAAATTTTGTTGCGCCGCCCATGCCGATCATCAGCCCGCTGCCATTGATAAAGCTGTATACCGGTATGGCAAGGTTCAGGGCGGTCAGCCCGTTGGCGCCCAGTGCCTTAGAGACAAAGAAGGTATCTGCCAGGATATAGCAGGACAGCCCCAGCATCCCTGCCACATTCAGAGATGCATATTTCAGAAAGTCCTGAAAGCAGGTGTTTGATTTCATAAAGTTCCTCCTTGTGATTTTGTGAAATTTTCCGGAAAAAAGAAAAAACGCCTTATTTATTTCAACAAAGGCCTACTGAAATAAATGAGACGTTACCCGGCGGCAATTACAATTTGTATTTGACTCGTAGAAAGTAACACAAAAGAATTGGAAAGTCAAGATTTGGAAGAAAAATTCGCAGGAAATTTTCGGTAAAAGATGAAAAAAGAGGACAGATATGTTATGATTCAGGGAACAGACCGGAAAAGTTCAGAGTAGGAGGGGAGGAGACGTGAAAATGGAAATTAGGAGATATCAAAGCTCTGACCTGAAAGAAATAGAAACCTTGTTTTACCAGACCGTCCACCGGGTCAACCGGGCAGATTACCGGGAAGAACAGCTGGATGCCTGGGCAGACGGCAGGATTGATGAAAATGCCTGGGACCGGTCCTTTCAGGAGCATATTACCCTGGTGGCAGTCAAAGACGGCAGGATCGCAGGGTTCGGGGACATGGACCGCACAGGATACCTGGACCGGCTGTATGTCCACTGGGAGGAGCAGAGAAAAGGGATTGCCTCTGCGCTGTGCGACCGGCTGGAGCAGGAAGCCGAGTCAGAAAGATTTGTGACCCATGCCTCCATCACGGCAAAACCTTTTTTTGAAAAAAGGGGATACCGGGTGGTAAAGGAACAGGAGGTCATAAGAAAAGGCGTTGCTCTGACCAACTATGTCATGGAAAAGCAAACAGACAGCAAGGAAAAGGAGAAGCCTATGCGGAAACTGGTAAGAGATAAAATTCCTGAGATTATAAAAGAACATGGGGAGCAGCCACGGATCAGGATCCTGGAAGAGGCGGAATATAAAAAAGAACTGGAGAAAAAACTGGATGAGGAAACAGCGGAATACCATGACAGTAAAGAGTTGGAAGAGCTGGCAGACATTCTGGAAGTGGTCTATGCGCTGTGCGAGGCAGACGGGCATACAAGGAAAGAGCTGTACCAGATCTGTGAGAAAAAACGAGAAAAACGAGGCGGCTTTGCCGGGAGAATTTTTTTGGAGGGGAAAGACAATGATC
>NHCFC00100__coassemble_2027_pt1 | contig 11953 bp, 11 predicted proteins | sample NHCFC00100__metabat2_low_PE_019 | metagenome-assembled genome bin NHCFC00100
GCCTTAAAGGAAATCCTGGATACCTGCCGTGTGGTACGGATCGGCACCCTGGACGAAGAAGGCGTCTACATCGTACCGGTCAATTACGGCTATGAATGGGAAGAAGCTCCCGGGGAAAAACCTGTGCTGAAGCTTTATATCCACAGCGCGAAAGAAGGACGAAAAGCCGACGCCTTTGCCAGACGCCGGGAGGTCAGCTTTGAGCTGGACAAGGAAGTGGGAGTCATCCGGGGTGATTACAGCTGCTCCTATTCCTTTGCTTTCCAGAGTATCATGGGACAGGGAAACATCCGGAAGCTGTCTGATCTGGAGGAGAAGAAGAGAGGTCTGACCCTTCTCATGGAGCATATGGAGCCGGGATGCAGCATCTCCTTTACTGATGAGATGCTGGCAGCAGCTGATGTCTACTGCATTGAAGCCAGCTGGTATACGGGAAAGGAGCGAAAACCTGCCTTATGATAGATCACGAAAGCTTAGAGGAATTTATCAGCCAGTTTCCCGTCTATCAGTATGCCTTCTTTTCACCCCGGGAGCTTGCTTTTTCGGAAAGGGTCCGGACGGTCTGCCGCCAGGAGTGTTCCCGTTATGGGACCACCTGGGCATGTCCTCCGGCAGTAGGAACCGTGGAAGAATGCCGGGAAAGATGCCTGGGCTATGGGGAATGTTTTCTCTTCTCCACCGTCGCGGAGGTCAGTGACGTAGCCAATCTGGAAGAAACCCTTGCCACCAGAAAGGAGCATGAAGCGATCACCGCTGCCATAGAACAGTTCCTCCGTCAAAGGGGAGCCAACTGTATGGCGCTTTCTACTGAGTCCTGCGATCTGTGCGAACATTGCACTTACCCGGATGCCCCCTGCAGATTTCCGGACAAAATGCATCCTTGTGTAGAAAGCCACGGCATCGTAGTCTGCCAGCTGGCAGAAAAGTACGGCATGGATTTCACTTTAAGCACTACCCAGATCCTCTGGTTCGGCTTGCTCTTCCTGGATTGAATCCCATGAGACAGGAATCTTTCTGTCATGATTTCAGGAAAAAAATCATAAGCTGAGATAAAGAACCAGAATCCGGAGCGCTGCATGTGAAAAAAAGACTTGGAGATCTCACAGGAAAGATCGGGGATTCCCTGCAGATACCAAAGGATCTGTCCTACCGGGAATCCCTGCTGACCCTGACTGGTTCCAGAGAACTGTATATTGAAAACTACAAATGCATCCGGCAGTACCAGGATACCTGCATCCTGCTGCTTTCCAGGCAGAATCAGATCCGGATCGAAGGGTCCTGCCTTACCATTGTCTATTATACGGATGTGGAAATGAAGATCACAGGAAAGATCCGCAGCATTTCATTTATTTAAAGGAGGGCGGTAATTTGCAGGACTGGAGCTATTACCGGAAGGGTTATGTGCGCATCCGGCTCTGCCAGGGCAGCCCGGAGCGGTTTTTAAATCTGTGCGCCCACCATGGGATCGCTGTATGGAACCTGGTCAGCCGCGAAGGATCCTATGAAATGAACGTGACCGTAACAGGCTTTTTTTCCCTTGCGGGAATCTGCCGAAAAACCGGATGCCGGGTAAAGATTATAGGAAAATATGGACTGCCCTTCTTTTTTTATCGGAACAAAAAAAGAAAGGCATTTTTTGTCGGCATTCTTCTGGGCTTTGGGGTTCTGTGCCTGCTTTCCAGATATATCTGGAACATCCATGTGGAAGGAAATCTCTATAACAGCACCCAGAGCATCCTCAATTATCTGGAGGAGATCGGTATACGTCACGGAAGCCTGAAAAAAGACCTGGACTGCCAGGAGATCGCCGAACAGATGCGGGAAGAGTTCCAGAATATGACCTGGGTCTCCGCAAAGATCTCCGGAAGCCGTCTGATCCTGGAAATCAAGGAAAACGGAAACATCTACCAGCCCCAAAAGCAGGCGGAAACGGCTTCTGACTTGATTTCTGATAAAAACGGTGTTATTGTATCCATGATCACCCGAAAGGGCACCCCGCTGAAAAAAGAGGGGGATACCTGCACGAAAGGTGAAGTGCTGGTCAGCGGCAGGCTGGATATAAAAAACGACAGCCAGGAAGTGGTGAAATACGAATATACCCAGGCAGACGCAGACATTTACATCCAGCATGACCTGCAATATTATCAGGAATTCTCCATGGAATACGAAAAGCCTGTCTACACAGGACAGCAGAAAAAAGGGTATGTGCTGCGGGCAGGAGATTATTACCTGGATTTGAAAGGAAATCCGGACTGGGAAACCTATGATACGGTAACGGATTTTCGTCAGCTGCGGCTCACCGAGAATTTCCGGCTTCCGGTATTCTTCGGCACCAGCACGGATTATGAATATGAAACGGGACGCTTTACCTACACAGAGGAAGAGGCGGCCGCGAAAGCAAAAGAGGAGCTGGATTCCCTTTTAGACGGATTGGAGCAAAAGGGGGTTCAAATCTCAGCAAATCATGTTAAAATAGGAATACAGAATGGAAGCTGCACCGCAAAGGGCACCCTGACTGTCATCGAAAAGACAGGGCAGCGTGTTCCCTCCCAGATCCTGGAGCAGCCGGCAGAAAGGACAACAGACACAGATGAGTAATATCTATGAGGCAAAACTTGATTTTCCGGCAGAGCATGAAAGAAATGTGTTCGGCCAGTTTGATGAACATGTAAAGAAAATGGAGCGTACCCTGGGAGTCACTGTGATTTCCCGGGACGGCAGCCTGAAAATACTGGGACCCCAGCATGCCTGTGAGCAGGCGGCGAAGATCTTTCGGGAGCTTTTGGAGCTTTCCAGAAGAGGCAACGCCATCACCGAGCAGAATATGAACTATGCCCTGTCCCTGGCAGCAGAGGAGAAAACCTCTGTCATGACCCAGATCGACCGGGACTGCATCTGCCATACATTAAGCGGCAGACCCATTAAGCCCAAAACCCTGGGACAGAAGACCTATGTAGATGAGATCCGCAAAAAAATGATCGTCTTCGGACTTGGACCGGCAGGAACCGGAAAGACCTATCTCGCCATGGCAATGGCGATCACAGCCTTTAAAAATGACGAGGTGGGCAGGATCATCCTGACCCGTCCTGCCATCGAAGCAGGCGAGAAGCTGGGTTTTCTGCCCGGGGATCTGCAAAGCAAGGTAGACCCTTACTTAAGACCTTTGTACGACGCCCTGTATGAGATCATGGGCGCAGAAAGCTTTGCCAAAAATATGGAAAAAGGACTGATCGAAGTGGCGCCTCTGGCGTACATGAGGGGACGTACCCTGGACAATGCCTTTATTATCCTGGATGAAGCCCAGAATACCACACCGGCGCAGATGAAAATGTTCCTGACCAGGATCGGTTTCGGCTCCAAGGTCATCGTCACCGGAGACCAGTCCCAGAAGGACCTTCCCTCCGGCACCCGTTCCGGTCTGGACGTGGCGATCCAGGTACTGAAAAAGGTAGATGACATTGCCTTTTGCCAGCTTACCAACAAAGACGTGGTACGCCACCCGCTGGTACAGAAGATCGTCCTGGCTTACGATGAATATGAGAAAAAAGAAAAACCGGAAAAAGAAAAGAAAATCACGCGCAGAGACAGGAGGCGGTAAGGCATGACGCTCCAGATTGAGATGGAATATGAAAAAGGGCTGGATTTCGATTATGAAGCCCTGGCAAAAAAGGTGGTGGAGGCAGCCCTGGATTCTGAAAACTGCCCCTATGAGGCGGAAGTAAACCTTCTGCTCACCTCCGATGAGGAGATTCAAAAGACCAACCGGGAATTTCGGAACATAGACCGGGTGACGGATGTGCTGTCCTTTCCTATGCTGGACTTTCCGGCTCCCGGCGACTTTTCCCTGGCAGAACAGGAGGAAGCCTGCTTTCATCCGGAAACCGGGGAGCTTTTACTAGGGGACATTATGATCGCCGTACCCCGGATGCAGGAACAGGCAGAAAGCTATGGGCACAGCCAGATGCGGGAGTTTTCCTTTCTCATTGCCCACAGTATGCTGCACCTGATGGGCTACGACCACATGACCCCCGAAGAGGCTGCCGTCATGGAGCAGAAACAGGAAGAAATCCTGCAGAATCTGGGAATCACCAGAGCGTAACTGAATAACCGGAAAAAATCAGTCGATACTATATCTGAAAAGATTTCAGATAAGGAGGATTCTTTGCATGATAAAGAAGATAATCTATGGTATCGGCTGTTTTCTTGCCGTTCTTTTTCTGGGGACAGGCATGTTTCTCAGCTATCAGATCAACGTCCTGCGGGACCGGATGGAGGAGCTGGAGGAGAATACCGCCCTTGCCAGACAGGAGGTGTCTGCCCTTGCAGACAGCAAAAACCAGGATTTTATTTTTGAACGGTACGAAGGGGAGGAGCTGGTACGGGAGCATTACCGGATGACCGCCTACGGCGCTGACCGGATCGTTCTTCGCCAGGAACCGGAGGAGAGCCTGGAAGAAGGCTATCTGGTCAAAGTCAGAGACGGTGTCCTGGTGGTCTATGAAAACAAAACCGGCACCGTCTTTGAATCCACGGACATTCCGTTGGAGGCGCTTCCCTCAGAGCTTCAGGCAGAAGTTCTTTTAGGAAAAAATTTAAAAAATCTGGACGAACTGTATAATTTTTTAGAAAATTATTCCAGTTAAGAGGGAAATCACTCTCTGGACGAACCAGAAAAAATGGTGTAATATAAAATGATATGAAAATGAACCAAAGAGGTACAGAATCCATGAGCATAAGAGACAGATTAAAAGACAAAAAAAGAGTCGTGATCAAAATTGGTTCTTCCTCCCTGACTCATCCGGAGACAGGAAGGCTGGATCTGATCAAACTGGAGATCCTGGTGCGGGAGCTTGCAGACCTGCACAATCAGGGAAAGGAAGTCATCGTGGTATCCTCCGGCTCCATTGCCGTGGGAAGGGCTGCCATCGGACTTCAGGAAAAGCCCTCCCAGCTGGCGCAGAAGCAGGCGTGCGCTGCCATCGGGCAGGCAAGGCTGATGACCATCTATCAGAAGCTGTTCGCGGAATACAGCCAGACTGCTGCCCAGATCCTGATGACAAAATATACGGTCAAAAACGAAGTCACCAGGGAAAACGTCCGCAACACCTTCCACAGCCTGCTGTCTATGGGAGCCATCCCGGTTGTCAATGAAAACGACAGCATTTCCACCGATGAGATCGAATTCGTCAATACCTTCGGCGACAACGACACCCTGTCAGCCCTGGTAGCTGCCATGGTGGACGCAGATCTTCTGATCCTGCTGTCGGATATTGACGGGCTGTTTACAGACGACCCTCATGTGAACCCCGACGCGAAATTTATCGACGTGGTGGATCATCTGGACGAAGCTTTGATGGATATGGGAAAGGGCAGTACCGGCAGCAAGGTAGGGACCGGCGGAATGGCGACCAAGCTTTCTGCCGCCAAGATCGCTACCAGCGCCGGAGCGGATATGGTCATCGCCAACGGTGCGGATTTCCATGTCATACATAAAATCGTACAGGGAAGAAATCACGGGACTTTGTTTCTTTCAGACAAAAAGGACAGGGCAGACCTGCACGCCATGTTTGAAAATCTTTGATGTCCCCGCAGCATGGAGGAATAGATAAAGGAGATCACAATGGATCAAAACAAAATCAATCGAATCAATGAACTGGCAAGAAAAGCAAAGACCACCGGACTGACCCCGGAGGAAAAGGAAGAACAGAAGAAACTGCGCACAGAGTACATTGCCGTGGTCCGCATGAACCTGCGGGCACAGCTGGATAATATCAGCATCCAGGAAGAGGACGGCAGCATTACCAATTTGGGGGAGAAATATGGACTCAAAAAAGGAAATTAGAAATTACGTATTTGCAAAAAGAAAAGAACTGACCCAGGAGGACGCGGACCGCTTCAGCCGCAGCATCTGCCAGAAGGTCCTTGCCCTTCCTCAGTTTGAACAGGCAGCCTGTGTGTTCGCCTATGCCGATTACAATAAGGAAGCACAGACCGGTGAGATCATCCGAGCAGCCTGGGCAGCAGGCAAGCGGGTGGCAGTGCCCAAGGTGACAGGACCTCACCAGATGAAATACTATTACCTGGAAAGCATGGACCAGCTGGAGCCGGGCTATTACGGCATCCCGGAGCCTGCCTGGGGAGAAGAAGCCGCAGAGGAGGACGCCCTGATCATCGTTCCCGGCGTCGCTTTTGACGAAAACCGCCACCGGGCAGGTTACGGACAGGGATTTTACGACCGGTATTTAAGCGCGCATCCAAATCATCCCACCGTTGCCATCGCCTTTGAATTTCAGATCGTGGACCGCGTACCTGCGGAACCTACCGATATTTTTCCGGAACTGGTGGTGACGGAAGAGAGGATCATACAGTAGAAAAAATGCCCGGAAAGGACAAAATACATGGAAAAGAAACCAATTCTATTTGACGACAGCATAGAAAAAACCATAGAACAAATGGACCTGCAGCAGGAAGCCCCGGCACAGGAGCCGAACCGCCAGTACTGGTATATGAAAAAAGCCCGGCAGCTGATCCGGGAAAAAGAGCAGGAGCTGGGACGCCCTCTGACTTTTTGTGTCAATACCTTCGGCTGCCAGATGAACGCCCGGGACTCCGAAAAGCTGGTGGGCGTGCTGGAGCGGATCGGATACGTGGAGAAACAGGAAGAGGACGCTGACTTTGTCATCTACAATACCTGCACGGTCCGGGAAAATGCCAACTTAAGAGTTTACGGCAGGCTGGGTTATCTCCACAGCCTGAAAAAGAAGAATCCGCACATGATGATCGGTCTGTGCGGCTGTATGATGCAGGAATCCCAGGTGGTGGAAAAGCTGAAAAAGAGCTATTCTTTTGTAAACCTGATCTTCGGCACCCACAACATCTACAAATTCGCAGAGCTGGTAGTGCTGGCGCTGCAGTCCAACCGCATGGTCATTGATATCTGGAAGGATACCGACCAGATTGTGGAGGATCTTCCCAGTGAGCGAAAATATCCCTTTAAATCTGGTGTCAACATCATGTTCGGCTGCAATAATTTCTGCAGCTACTGCATCGTGCCCTATGTCAGGGGCAGGGAACGCAGCCGGAATCCCAGAGACATCATCCGGGAGATCGAGCGGCTTGCCGCAGACGGGGTGACAGAGGTCATGCTGCTGGGACAGAATGTAAATTCTTATGGAAAGACACTGGAAGAACCTATGACCTTTGCCCAGCTTCTTCAGGAAGTGGAGAAGGTGGAAGGGATCAAACGGATCCGCTTTATGACTTCCCATCCCAAAGATCTGTCTGACGAACTGATCCAGGTGATGAAAGACAGCAAAAAGATCTGCCGTCATCTCCATCTGCCCCTTCAGTCCGGAAGCAGCGCGGTTTTAAAGAAGATGAACCGCAGATACGACAAGGAAAAATACCTGGAGCTGGTAGAAAAGATCCGCGCCGCTATGCCCGATATCTCCCTGACTACGGATATCATTGTGGGATTTCCGGGTGAGACGGAAGAAGACTTTCTGGAGACTATGGACGTGGTGGAAAAGGTGCGCTATGACAGCGCCTTTACCTTCCTTTACTCCAAGCGTACCGGTACTCCCGCGGCAGTGATGGAAGACCAGGTGCCGGAAGAGGTTATGAAGGACCGCTTTGACCGGCTTTTGGCAAGGGTACAGGAGATCGGCAGGCAGATGTCAGCCAGAGACACCGGCACCGTGCAGGAAGTCCTGGTGGAGGAGCAGAACACCCAGGATCCCGGTCTTCTCACCGGACGTCTGTCCAATAATCTGCTGGTACATTTTCAGGGAGACACTTCTCTTATCGGGAAGATATGCAGCGTGCATTTAGATGAATGCAGAGGATTTTACTACATGGGTACGAAAGTAGGATAAGAGGAACTATGGGAATTTCAATCAAAGATGTAGATGTGGCATCCATCTCACCGATGATGCAGCATTATGTAAAGACAAAAGAAGAATATAACGACTGTATCCTGTTTTACCGGCTTGGGGATTTCTATGAAATGTTTTTTGAAGATGCAGAGACGGTTTCCAGGGAACTGGAGCTGACCCTGACGGGAAAGGACTGCGGTATGGCAGAGCGGGCGCCCATGTGCGGCGTCCCCTTTCATGCGGCGGAAACCTATATCAACCGTCTGATCGAGAAGGGCTACAAAGCAGCCATCTGCGAACAGGTGGAGGATCCCAAACAGGCAAAAGGCATTGTGAAAAGAGAAGTGATCCGGGTGGTAACCCCCGGAACCAACTTAAACACTCAGGCGCTTGACGAGACCAGGAATAATTACATCATGTGCGTGGTCTATCTCTCCAACCGTTTCGGCATTGCCGTGGCAGACGTGACCACCGGAGAATTTATGATCACCGAGGTGGAGAAGTGCAGAAATCTTCTGGATGAGATCTACAAATTTTCTCCTGCCGAGCTGATCTGCAACGAAGCCTTCAGCATGAGCGGCGTGGATCTGCAGGAACTTCGGGACCGGATGCATATTTCCCTCTCTTTGCTGGATCACTGGTACTTTGACGATGATCTGTGTGAACGGACCTTAAAGGACCATTTCCACGTGGGAAGTCTGGAAGGACTGGGCATCAGCGATTATCCCTGCGCAGTCATTGCCGCAGGCGGACTGTTTACATATCTGCTGGAGACTCAGAAGACCACCCTGGATCATATGCGTGTGATCACTCCTTATGTGACGGACCGGTACATGCTTTTGGACAGCTCCACCAGAAGGAACCTGGAGCTGACGGAGACCATGCGGGAAAAATCCAAGCGGGGTTCCCTTTTATGGGTCCTGGATAAAACCAAAACAGCCATGGGCGCCCGTATGCTCCGCTCCTTTCTGGAGCAGCCCCTGATCGACCAGGAGGAAATTCTTGCCCGGCTGGACGCAGTAGAAGAGATCAACGCCCATGAAATGGACCGGGAAGAGATCCGGGAATATTTAGGTCCTGTCTATGACCTGGAAAGGCTTATCAGCCGGGTCAGCTACCAGTCCGCAAACCCCAGAGACCTGATCTCCTTTAAAACTTCCATCCGCATGATCCCGCCTATCAAAAAGCTGCTGGAGCTTTTTTCCTGTCCTGAGCTTCAGAAAATCCAGGAGGAAATGGACGATCTGCAGGATCTGTACCAGCTGCTGGATCAGGCGATCGTGGAGGATCCGCCCCTTGCCATGAAAGAGGGCGGCATCATCAAGGAAGGCTATCACCAGCAGGTGGACCATTTCCGGGAAGCCAAAAGCAAAGGAAAGACCTGGCTGGCAGAGCTGGAAACAGAAGAAAAGGAAAAGACCGGCATCCGGACTCTGAAGATCAAATACAACAAAGTCTTCGGCTATTATCTGGAAGTGACCAATTCCTTTAAGGATCAGGTGCCGGATTATTATACCAGAAAACAGACCCTTGCCAATGCGGAGCGCTACATCACCCCCCGCCTAAAGGAACTGGAAGATATGATCCTGGGCGCGGAGGATAAGCTTTACGCCCTGGAATACGACTGTTTCGTCCAGGTACGAAGCCAGATCGCTCAGGCAATGGAAAGGATCCAGAGGACAGCGAGAGCCATCGCCCGCCTGGATACCTATGCCTCCCTGGCTTTGGTTGCTTCCAGAAACCAGTATGTGCGCCCTAAGATCAACACCAAAGGCGTTCTGGATATCAAAGGCGGACGCCATCCGGTGGTAGAACAGATGATCTCCAACGACATGTTCATTCCCAATGACACCTATCTGGACAATGGGAAAAACCGGATCTCCATTATCACCGGACCCAATATGGCAGGAAAGTCTACTTATATGCGTCAGTCCGCCCTGATCGTGCTTATGGCACAGATCGGTTCCTTTGTGCCGGCGGACCAGGCGAATATCGGCATCGTGGACCGGATCTTTACCCGGGTAGGCGCTTCCGACGACCTGGCAAGCGGGCAGAGTACCTTCATGGTGGAGATGACGGAGGTGGCGAATATTCTAAGAAATGCCACATCCAAAAGCCTGCTGATCTTAGATGAGATCGGAAGGGGCACCAGCACCTTCGACGGGCTCTCCATTGCCTGGGCTGTGGTGGAGCACATCAGCAATACCCGGCTTTTAGGCGCCAAGACCTTATTCGCCACCCATTACCACGAGCTGACCGAGCTGGAGGGAAAGATCCCCGGCGTAAACAATTACTGCATTGCGGTCAAAGAGCGGGGCGACGACATTGTTTTTCTGCGAAAGATCGTAAAAGGCGGAGCTGACAAAAGCTACGGCATCCAGGTGGCAAAGCTGGCAGGCGTGCCGGACTCCGTCATTGAACGTGCCAAAGAGCTGGTGGAAGAGTTAAGCGATGCTGATATCATCACCACGGTGAAGGATATCGCTTCCGAAGGGAAGAAACAAAAGCCCAGACAGCCCCGCCATTATGACGAGGTGGATATGGAGCAGATCTCCCTCTTTGACACCGTTAAGGACGACGATGTGCTGGAGGAACTGAAAAATATCCCCATTGATGAATTAAGACCTGTAGACGCATTAAATACACTGTACCGGCTTCAGAACAAGCTGAAAAACAGGTGGTGATAAATTTTGAGAAAAATCGCAGTATTAGATCAGAATACCATTGATAAGATCGCCGCGGGAGAAGTGGTGGAACGCCCGGCTTCTGTGGTCAAAGAGCTGGTGGAAAACGCGGTGGACGCAGGAGCCACGGCAGTCACCGTGGAGATTAAGGAAGGCGGCATTTCTTTTATCCGGGTCACGGACAACGGAAACGGCATTGAGAAGGAGCAGGTGCCCCTGGCTTTCCTTCGCCACGCTACCAGCAAGATTGAAAAAGTGGAGGACCTGGCGCAGATCGCCTCCCTGGGTTTCCGCGGCGAGGCGCTGTCCAGCATCTCAGCCGTCTCCCAGATGGAAGTGATCACCAAGACAGGGGACGCGCTGACCGGCGTCCGTTACGTCATTGAGGGTGGTCAGGAAAAGGTACTAGAAGAGGTGGGAGCGCCAAACGGAACCACCATGCTGGTGCGCAACCTGTTTTACAATACCCCTGCCAGAGGGAAGTTTTTAAAGACTCCCATGACGGAGGCAGGCTATGTCAGCGCCTATATGGAGCAGCTTGCCCTGTCCCACCAGGACATCTCCTTTAAATACATGGTCAACGGACAGACCCGGCTTCATACCTCTGGAAATTCCAATCTGAAAGATGTGATCTATGGGATTTACGGCAGGGATATTACCCGGGAATTGCTGGAAGTGCATTTTGAAAGCAGCGGCATCGCCATTGATGGTTTTATCGGAAAACCGGTGGTGTCCAGAGGAAACCGGAATTTTGAAAATTATTATATCAACGGACGCTATGTCAAGAGCAAGATCCTTATGAAAGCCATTGAAGAAGCATACAAGCCCTATATGATGCAGCATAAGTATCCTTTTGTATGCCTTCAATATACCATAGACGGCAATGAGATCGATGTCAACGTACATCCCACCAAGATGGAGGTGCGCTTTCAGAACCAGGGCGCCGTCTACAATGCCACTTATGACATGATCACCCAGAAGCTGGCGCACAGAGAGCTGATCCCGGATGTGACTCTTGAGAAGCGTACCGAGAAAAAGCAAAAGGAACAGCGGGAGAAGCTTTCTGCGCCGGAGCCTTTTGAGGAAAGATACCGGCAGCGAGCAGGGCAGCAGCCTTCGCAGATCCGGGAGGGCTCTGCTTATGCCGCTTTGGCAGCGCAGAAGCCTGCGGCAAAGCAGGAAGCTGAAAGGAAGGCATCCTGTCCGAATCCAGCAGATTCTGTGACGGGAACAGCTGCCAGCGTCAGCGGGACTCTGCCGTCGGGCTCTGTGCAGCCAGAAGCGTCAGGTTCTGTAGGCGTCAAACCCTGGGGAAGCAAACCTTTTGCTTCTCCGGATGCAGTCTCCCAGCACGGACAGACCGTCCAACCTTTCCCGGCAGAACAGCAGACACAG
>NHCFC00100__coassemble_2028_pt1 | contig 11952 bp, 7 predicted proteins | sample NHCFC00100__metabat2_low_PE_019 | metagenome-assembled genome bin NHCFC00100
CCAGGAGGAGAAACTTCAGGAGAAGAAGAAACCCCAGGCAGTGGAGAGACTCCAGGAGAGGTAGAACCAGAAAATCCAGAGACACCGGAAGAAACGCCAGAAACTCCAGAGGAAGAAATCCCGGAGAGCCCGGAAGAAGAAATTCCGGAGAATCCGGTTGAAACACCAGAAGAAGAAACGCCGGAGGTTCCAGAAGAAACCCCGGAAACCCCAGAAGAGGAAACTCCAGAGGAGCCGGAAGAGGAGAAACCACAGCAGCCGGAGCAGGAAATTCCGGACAGCAAGCCTCAGCAAAAGCCTGAGGAAGAAAAACCATCTACAGAAACTCCAGAAGAAGAGAAGCCGTCTACAGAAGATCCGGAAGAAGAGAAACCGTCTACAGAAACTCCGGAAGAAGAAAAACCATCCACAGAGACTCCGGAAGAAGAGGAGCCATCCACAGAAGCTCCGGAAGAGGAAAAACCGTCCACAGAGCAGCCGGAAGCTCCGGAGACCCCGGAGACTCCTGCGGAAACACCGGAAGAAGAGACACCGCAGGAGCCGGAAACCGAAGAAGTACCGGAAACTCCCCAGGAAGAAATTCCGGCACAGGAAACTCCGGAAGAATACGAGGCAAGAACCGGATATCAGCTTCCCGAAGGCAGACAGTATGTACTGGAAAACGGCTATATCGTTCTGATGGAAAACGGCGCTCCCCTGACTGAGGCAGTGGAAGAGCAGAGAGACAGCGTACCGGCAAGCAATGAGGAACTGGTAGCGCAGCAGCAGTTTTACGAGATTCCGGTAATGGTAGAGGATTTCCGGTTCTGGACCGTTGCCAGAAAATATGCCTTTGCAAAACTGGATATTTCTGTCAGAGAAGAAATGACAGACGAAGCAAGAGCAGTGGGAAGCTTAGCGACCCAGGGACTTTGCTATATCCTGCAGGAAGAAGAAAACGGCTGGCTTTATGTAGAATCCGGAACGGTCAGAGGCTTTGTTAAGGCAGAAGAACTCTATACCGGAGACGAAGCTCAGGAAATCCTGGAAGCTTACCAGAAAGCGGCAAAGGAAAAAGCAGAGCAGGAACAGACAGAATATACAGGCATTGAGACCGTGGCGCCCATCGCCCAGGAGCTGGTGCCAAGAACAGAAAACGCGGCATTTCTGCATACACGATCCACAGTCAACAGAACTGTGGTAGATAAGGACTATGCAGTCACCACCGCAAGCCTTTTAAATGTCCGGGAAGGAAAGGGCACAGACACCAGGATCGTAGGCACACTGCCGAACAACAGCCTGTGCTATATTTTAGCGGACAAAGATACCGACTGGGTATATATTGAATCCGGAGATGTCCGGGGATTTGTCAGCAGAGAGTACATTCAGTACGGAGAAGAGACCACACAGTATGTGGATACTATGGGAGAGGATAACTTTACCAAGGCAGACAAGCTCATTGAGCCGGAGGAAAACGGTGCCTGCTATTATACACTGACCTCCATTAAATCCGGTGTGCCGGGCGGAGAGATGAGAAGCTCTGTGGTAGAATTTGCTTCCCAGTTTATCGGCAACCCCTATGTATGGGGCGGAACCAGCCTGACAGACGGAGCCGACTGTTCCGGTTTTGTACAGAGCGTATACAGACAGTACGGCTATGAGCTTCCCCGTGTGGCAGAGGACCAGGCACAGTACGGCACCAAGATTGCCGTGGAGGACGCCAGACCAGGCGATCTGATCTTCTATGCGAGAGACGGTTATATTTATCACGTGGTGATCTATGCCGGAGACGGAAAGACCGTAGAAGCTATGGGAACCAATTACGGCATCGTACAGGGAAATGTCAATTACGGAAATGCTGTCTGGGCGACCAGGATCCTGGATGATACCCAGATGGTTTATGGAAGCGGCGATATTGCTGAGGTAAACGCTACCGAAGATATGTACGGAGACTACCTTGGAAACTTTAAGCTGACCTATTATTGCTCCTGTGAGATCTGCTGTGATGTGGAGACAGGCATTACCGCTACAGGAACTCCGGTAATCGAAGGACAGACCATAGCGGTAGACCCAAGTGTGATCCCTTATGGAACCCAGGTGATCATTAACGGTCACGTCTTTACTGCAGAGGACTGCGGCGGAGCCATCAAGGGCAATCGGATCGACATCTATGTAGACGATCATGACAGGGCAAACGCGCTTGGTGTAAATTATGCAGACGTATACCTTATGAGATAAAGAAGGAAAGCATAAGTTCGGGCAGAGGATAACTTCCCGGAGGTGCTTCCGGAAGAAAAAGAGAAAGAAGAGGTGCTGGGAACAACGACAGCGCCTCTTTTTTCTTGGCAGAGAAAAGCGGAAAGGAAGTTTTTAAAAAGTATGAATTACCGTTTCGATATTCAGTATGACGGCACCAGATACGGAGGCTGGCAGAAGCAGAAGGACACAGACAATACGATCCAGGGAAAGATCGAGGAGGTTCTTTCCAGAATGACAGGTCAGGAGATTTCTATCCAGGGGGCAGGCAGGACCGATGCGGGAGTCCATGCCCGGGGGCAGGTAGCAAACACCTGGATGGAAACGGAGAAATCCTGCCAGGAAATCTGTCAGTATATGAATCAGTATCTGCCTGAGGACATTGAGATCGTTCAGGTGTCCCAGGTGCAGGAAAGGTTTCACAGCCGGTTAAATGCCAGGGAAAAAGTATATCAGTACCGGATTGCTGTTGGTTTCCACAAAAATGTCTTTGAAAGGAAATACCAGTGTCCCCTTCATGAAAACTTAGACGGGGCGGCAATGAAGAAGGCGGCGCAGCTTCTGACCGGAACCCATGATTTTAAAAGCTTCTGCGCCAATAAAAAAATGAAAAAATCTACGGTACGGAGCCTGAAGAGTATAGAAGTAGAAGAACTTCCCCAGGAGATTGTCCTGACCTACACCGGGGACGGTTTTCTTTATAATATGGTGCGGATCCTTACAGGAACGCTGATAGAAGTCGGAAGGGGAAAACGGACGCCGGAGCAGATGACAGAAATTCTGAAGGCAAAAAACCGGGAAGCCGCAGGCTTTACGGCGCCGGCGAGAGGGCTGACCCTGCTTGAAGTGCGGTATGACAAGGAATCAAAGGAATAGCAGATCAAAGGAATAACAAATCACAGGAAGAGAGCTTTTACATCGGAACCATTAAATGCTATAATCAGTTTTATAAAAGATCCTGTAATTTTGCAGTAGAAAAAGAAACGGACCATAACGGATCCTGTACATTCCGGAGTATGGGCTGTAGAAGGAGTAAAGTATGCGATTAACCAATTATGTAAGCGCAATGGACTGCTGGAAAGGGCGTGTGGACAGCACCGCAGACTATGACGCATTCCGCTGGCATCAGTGGGTGCAGCCCTTGGACTTAAACGGGGCGTGTGAGAATACAGAGTGCAGCCTTGGATTTGCCTTTATCGGATTTTGCAGCGAACAGGGAGTCAAGCGTAATAAAGGACGGGTGGGCACTGCGGTGGCGCCGGATTTTATCCGCACGCAGATGTCCAATCTTCCCTGCACCTTCTCGCAGGAGGTGAAATTTTACGATGCAGGCAATATTTTATGTGATGAGATTTCCATGGAAGAAGGACAGCGGATCCTTGGGCTTGCAGTAGAGAAGATCCTGGCTCTGCACCTTTTCCCGATCGTACTGGGCGGTGGCCATGAAACCACCTTCGGTCATTTCCTGGGACAGATGGCAGACATGAAAAAAGCGGAAGAGCCTTTGCGCATGGGCATTACCAATTTTGACGCGCATTTTGATTTAAGACCGTATGACAACGGACCTTCATCGGGATCCATGTTCCGCCAGATCGGAGATATTTATAAAAAAGAACAGGAGGAATTTCATTATTTACCCCTGGGGATCCAGGAGCACAGCAATACGGTCAGCCTGTTTAAGTACGCAAAGGAGACAGGCGCGGACTATATTCTGGCACGGGAAATCCAGGACGCGAATTATGCTGTGATCCTGGAGAAGATCGACACCTTTCTTTCCAAATGTGATTCGGTCTATATTACCATCTGCTCGGATGTGTTTTCTGCCGCCTTTGCGCCTGGAGTAAGCGCGACCCAGGCACTGGGACTGGATCCTGAGGTGGTCCTGCCGATCCTGAAACATATTTTAAGGACCCGCAAGGTCAGAGGATTTGACATCTGCGAGATTTCGCCCCGTTTTGACCTGGATAATACCACTGCCAAGCTGGGGGCAGTCCTTATTTTTGCTGTCGTCAATACCTTGTGTAAGATCCATGGTCTGGCAGTGGAGGAATTCGACTGAAGCCGGAACAAAAGCTGAATGAAAAATCATGATTCTGGAATCTTCGCCGGGAATGTGTTAAGCTGTAACTGCTTCGTACATTCACGGCGAAGATATGCAAATGGAGGAAAAAAGAATGGAAGAGACGATGCAGCAGGCAATGGAACGGGAAGTAAAGGCTACCATGGACAAACTGTATCCCAAAGAGGAAGATCATTTATATACCAGAATGCAGGTGGAATTTTATTCCTGCAGCTATGAGAAGAAAAGCGTTACTCTGCGGTTTCCCATACAGCGGTGGGAGCTGAACCACATGGCTACCATGCACGGAGGCATGATCGCCACTGCCATAGACACCGCATGCGGCACAGCAGTACGGGCAGTCCGGGGAGGGAGTGTACAGACGCCCACCATTAATCTGAATATTAATTATCTCTCGCCGGGGCTTCCCCAGGATGCCCTTCTGGTCACTGCCAGCGTGGACCGGGCAGGAAGACATGTGTGCAATGTCCATGTAGCCTGCCGTTCTGAGAAGACCGGAAAGCTCATCGCCACGGCAACGGCAAATTTCATGATCATTGAGTAAGGCTTTCGGCAGAAAATACCCGGCACTTTGACCGCCCAGGGGATCTGCGAAAAAAAGTAAAGCAAAGCCTTTGAAAATAAAGAAATTTATGGTAGTATATTCCTTAGACTTAAAAGCAGTGTCTCCCGGAGAGACACATGTCAGAAAAAAAGCATAAAAAGATTCCGCTCTTTGGCGGAAAATGAAGATAGACGGAGGAGAAATAAGTGGAAAACGAAACAGTAAAAGAAACCGTTTCTAAAAATTTTATCGAACAGATCATAGAAAAAGATCTGGCAGAGGGGAAATATGAGGAGATCTGCACCAGATTTCCGCCGGAACCAAACGGATATCTGCATATCGGACATGCCAAATCCATTCTCTTAAATTATGGGCTGGCACAGAAATACCATGGAAAATTCAACATGCGTTTCGACGACACCAACCCCACCAAGGAGCGGGTGGAGTTTGTAGAATCCATTAAAGAAGACATCAAATGGCTGGGCGCGGACTGGGAAGACCGCCTGTACTTTGCCTCTGATTACTTTGAACAGATGTATGAGGCTGCTGTAAAACTGATCAAAAAGGGCAAAGCCTTTGTCTGCGACTTAAGCGCAGAGGAGATCCGGGAGTACCGGGGAACCCTGACAGAGCCGGGAAAGGAAAGCCCCTACCGGGAAAGAAGCGTAGAGGAGAACCTGGATTTATTTGAGCGCATGAAAAACGGGGAATTTGAGGACGGCACCAAAGTGCTCCGCGCGAAGATTGATATGGCTTCTCCCAATATCAATATGAGAGATCCGGTCATCTACCGTGTGGCGCATATGACCCATCACAACACAGGTGATAAATGGTGTATCTACCCCATGTACGACTTCGCCCATCCCATCGAGGATGCCATTGAGGGCGTGACCCACTCCATCTGTACCCTGGAATTCGAGGACCACAGACCTCTTTACGACTGGGTAGTCCGGGAATTGGAATATCCCCATCCGCCCAAGCAGATCGAATTTGCCAAGCTGTACCTGACCAATGTGGTGACAGGAAAGAGATACATTAAAAAACTGGTGGAGGACGGCATTGTAGACGGCTGGGATGATCCCCGCCTGGTATCCATCGCAGCCCTGAGAAGGAGAGGCTTTACACCGGAATCCATCCAGAAATTTGTAGAGCTGTGCGGCGTTTCCAAGGCAAACAGTTCTGTAGATTACGCCATGCTGGAATACTGCATCCGGGAAGACCTGAAGATGAAGGCGCCCCGTATGATGGCAGTCTTAGACCCGGTGAAGCTGGTGATCGACAATTATCCGGAGGGACAGACCGAAGAGCTGGAAGTACCCAACAACATGGAAAATCCCCAGCTGGGTTCCCGCACCGTTCCTTTCGGAAAGGAGCTTTACATTGAGCGGGAAGACTTTATGGAGGTTCCGGTAAAGAAATATAAACGTCTGTATCCGGGAAATGAAGTGCGTCTGATGAACGCCTACTTCGTTACCTGCACCAGCTGCGAAAAAGATGAAGAGGGCAATGTGACTGTGATCCACTGTACCTATGACCCGGCTTCCAAGGGCGGCAACTCCCCGGACGGAAGAAAGGTCAAAGGAACCATTCACTGGGTATGCGCCCAGACGGCTGTGGAAGCAGAGTGCCGTCTGTACGAAAATATCGTGGACGAAGAGAAGGGAGTTTACAACAAAGAGGACGGAAGCCTGAATTTAAATCCCAACTCTCTGACCGTCATGGAAAAATGCTATGTAGAGCCGGAGCTTGGAAAGGCGCAGGCGTATGACCGGTTCCAGTTTGTCCGAAACGGATTTTTCTGCGCGGACTGCCATGACAGCACAGCTGACAGACCGGTGTTCAACAGGATCGTATCCCTGAAGAGCTCCTTTAAATTAAATCCGTGAGCACCTTTTTGATCCCCCTGGATTCCAAAAGCAGAGTGCCTATCTATCAGCAGATCTGCGAATATTTAAAGGCGGAGATCCAGAGGGGAAGACTGCGCGCAGGGGAGAAGCTGCCCTCTGCCAGAGGACTGGCGCAGAATCTGGGGATCAGCAGAAGCACCGTGGATCTGGCATATGACCAGCTGGTGTCGGAGGGCTATATTGAGGCGGTGCCCTGCAAAGGCTATTATATCTGCGACATTGACGGCATGTATTTTCCTAAAAAGCCGGTCAGGCGGGAAGAGGCGGACGACGCCTCCAGGAGAGAGCAGCTGGCGCCCCCAAAGACGCAGGAGGTTTTTGAAACCGATTTTGCCCTGGACGGCATTGCGCCCGGAGGATTTCCCCATCATCTCTGGAAAAAACTTGCAAGGCGTGCCCTGGCAGAACAGGAGGACCGCCTGTATAAGCCGGGAGATCCCTGCGGGGAGCCGGGACTTCGGGAGGCGCTGGCACAGTATCTCTACCAGGCGCGAGGCGTCCGCTGTGTCCCGGAGCAGATCATCGTGGGAGCAGGCAATGATTATCTGCTGCTTTTGCTGGGGACCATCCTGGGCAGCGGCAGAAGGGTCGCCATGGAAAATCCTACCTATCTCAGCGCATATTACGATTTCCGGTATACCGGATATGAGATCGAGGCTGTGGGACAGGACAGCCTGGGCATGAAGGCAAAGGAACTGGAAGCATCCCGGGCAGACGTTGCTTATGTGATGCCTTCCCATCAGTTTCCTATGGGTATGGTCATGCCTTTAAAGCGGCGGATGGAACTCCTTGCCTGGGCAGCCGCGGGAGAAGAGCGGTACATTGTAGAGGACGATTATGACAGTGAATTCCGCTATAAGGGGAAACCGGTGCCTGCCCTGCAGGGCTTTGACCAAAAGGACTGCGTGATCTACATGGGGACTTTTTCCAAGTCTTTGGCGCCTACGGTCCGGGTCAGCTATATGGTGCTCCCGGTCCGGCTTATGAAGCAGTACCAGAGCCGGGGAGGACTTTTTGCCGTTACAGTTTCCCGGGCAGACCAGAAGATCCTGGAGCTGTTTTTAAAGGAAGGGCATTACGAGCGGCATCTGAACCGTATGCGGGCTGTGTATAAGACCAAGCATGATCTGATGCTGCGGGAGTTTCGGGAGCTGGGGGATCTGGCTGAGATTTCAGGAGAAAACGCAGGCGTCCACCTGCTGGTCACGCTGAAAAACGGTCTGACGGAGCAGGAAGCCGTTTTGCGGGCAAAGCAGGCAGGGATCCGGGTATACGGGCTGTCCCAGTACCGCATCGGCGCAGCAGAGAAGATACAGGAGCATACGGTGGTCCTGGGCTATGCCTGCCTGGAGGAGGAAGAGATCCGGGCGGCTGCAAAGAAGTTAAAAGCTGTGTGGACTGCCTGAAAAAACAGAGAATTCTTTTGCCGTATGGGCTGTGAGAACTTTTTGCATAAGTTCCCGCAGTCTGTACGGCATTTTGTTTTTCAGTTGTGTACCTAAATAGTGTCCTTAAATAGTTGCGTGCGCTACTAAAATGTGCTATAGTAAAAACCGTGCGAAAAAAGAAAGGAGCAAACAGAAGAGATGAAGACTTGTTTTCCCGATCTGGGACGTTACAGTTCTATTTTTGACAGGCTTATGCGCATGTACTATGACCGAGGGCTGTCAGAGTATGAGATTGGATGGGGGCAGCAGTTTTATGTGGAATATATCTATGACCATCCGGGGGCGACGCCTCAGGAGATGGCGTCATATATCCGCGTAGACAAAGCAACCCTTACCAAAAGCATGAAAAAGCTCAGTGAGATCGGCTACATACGCATTGCGGTGGATGAAAAGGACCGGCGTATCCGCCATCTGTATCTGACAGACGCGGCAGTACCGGCAGCCGAACAGATCAAAAAGATCCACGGAGAGTTTTACAGAGATTTCAGCGCGGACATTCTGCCCCAGGATCTGGAGCTGACAGAGAAGACCCTTCAGAAAATGGCAGACAATATCAACCGCAGAGTATGGCACAGAATGGAGGTATCTCATGAGAAATAACAATCCGGTACAGCTGGATGGGAGAAAGCGGACCCTGATCTTTGTCTGCCTGATCGTATCCGGCATCGCTTCTTCTATTTTATCTACCGCTATGACCACGGCGCTTCCCAATGTGGTGGAATACTTCCGGGTCAGCACTTCCGTGGGACAGTGGGTCACCAGCGGCTATTCCCTTGCCATGGGAATGATCATGCCGCTGACGGCATACCTGATCACCCGTTTTCCTACCAAAAGGCTGTATCTGACCGGGATCGGCTGCTTTATGGCAGGTCTGGTCCTGAGCATCTTCGCGGGGAACTTCGGACTTATGATGGCAGGAAGGATCCTGCAGGCATGCGGAAACGGCGTTTTGATGTCAGCGGCGCAGGTGATCATCCTGACCGTTTATCCCATTGAGAAAAAGGGCACCATGATGGGAGCCTATGGTCTTGCCACCACGGCGGCGCCCATCGTTGCCCCTACCCTTGCCGGGCTGATGATCGACGCCTTTGGCTGGAAATCCATTTTTTATGCGGTGCTGGTCATTATGGCAGGGTCTTTCCTCCTGTCCGTCATCGTATTTGAGGATGTTCTGGAGCTTCAGGAGAAGAAATTTGACGTACTTTCCTTTGCGGAAAGTATCCTTGCCTTTGGCGGCATCACCCTGGGAATCGGAAACCTGACCAGCTTCGGTATCTTCAGCGTACAGGCAGGAGCGCCTCTGCTGGTGGGCGTCATTGTCTGCGTGTTTTTCCTTTTCCGCCAGTGCAGGCTGGAAGAACCTTTCCTGGATGTGAAGATCCTCAGCAGCCGCAAATACGCAGTCAGCGTGATCTCCAGCATGGTCCTGTATCTGGTCATGATGGGATCTTCCGTCATGATGCCCCTGTATGTGCAGAATGTCATGGGATACTCCGCAGTGGTCTCCGGTCTGGTGACTCTGCCGGGCTCTCTGGCAACTGCGGCAGTCAGTCCTTTTGCCGGAAGATTCTATGACCGGATGGGGATCAAGAAGATCTTTGTAGCAGGCGCATCTGCGCTGCTGATCAGCAATATCGGCATGTATTTCCTGACCATGGAGACGCCCCTTTTCGCTGCAGCAGCCCTGAATGTGCTCCGCAATCTGTCCATAGGCAGCCTGATGATGCCGCTTCTGACCTGGGGTACCAGCCATGTGGATGCAAGGAAGATCGCGGATGCCTCCTCCCTGCTGACCTCCCTGCGCACCATTGCAGGTTCCATTGGATCTGCGGTGTTTGTGGGGATCATGACCCTGGTCAGCCAGGAATCCGCGGCAGAATACGGAGACCGCGCCCTGATCCATGGCATGAACGTATCCTTTCTCTGGATGGCAGCAGGGGCTCTGGTGCTGCTGCTGATCTCCATTTTTGCCGTGAGAGGGCAGGGAAGGAAGCCCGCGGCGGCTAAATGAGGATGGAAGCCGACGGAAAAATATCCAAAGAATGTGAAAAAAGAGATTGACAGCGCAGGCAGATTAGTTTTATAATGTCCACATCGACAGACAGCAAAGGAGCTGCAGCCGGAACAAGGCTAGCAGTTCCTTTTTTTATTTCCCGGGAAAAAGAACCGGGACTTTGGAAGGAAAAAGGAGGAAAAGTGTATGTGCTCAATTATGGCATGGTGTTCAGACGCCGCTGATATGGAAAAATTTATGGAAGGATTTGACCGGACAGTCTCCCGGGGACCGGATCGCACCAAAGTGATGAAGAATCCCAACGGGATCATGGGCTTTCACCGCCTTGCCATTATGGGGCTGACAGAAGAAGGGATGCAGCCTTTTTCACGGGGAGACAGCCAGCTGATCTGCAACGGGGAGATTTACGGATTCCGTAAGATCAAAGAAACCCTGGAGAAGAAAGGCTATACCTTTGAAAGCGGAAGCGACTGTGAGATCCTGCTTCCCCTTTATGAACAATTCGGTACGAAAATGTTTGCCATGCTGGACGCAGAATATGCCCTGGTGCTTTACGACGGGGAGACTGGGTCTTATCTGGCAGCGAGGGATCCCATCGGCATCCGTCCGCTGTATTACGGCTATGCGGCAGACGGCTCCATTTTATTTGCCAGTGAGGCAAAGAACCTGGTGGGACTGACAGAGAACATCATGCCCTTCCCCCCGGGACATTATTACCAGGACGGGAAATTCATCTGCTACCGGGATATCACAGAGGTGGCGCAGGTCTGTGAAGACGACCTGGAGACTGCCTGCGGCAAGATCCGGGAAAAGCTGGTCAGCGGCATTGAGAAACGGCTGGATGCGGATGCGCCTCTGGGATTTCTGTTAAGCGGAGGTTTGGATTCCTCTTTGGTCTGCGCCGTTTCTGCCAGGATTTTAAAGAAGCCTATCCGCACCTTTGCCATCGGTATGGACAAAGACGCCATTGACCTGAAATATGCGAAAGAAGTGGCAGATTACATCGGCAGCGACCACACAGAAGTGATCATTACCAGAGAACAGGTGTTAGAAGCCCTGCCTCAGGTCATCCAGGCGCTGGGCACCTTTGACATTACCACCATCCGGGCTTCCATCGGCATGTACCTGGTGTGCCAGGCAATCCATGAGAACACCGATGTGCGGGTGCTTTTGACCGGGGAGATCTCCGATGAGCTGTTCGGCTATAAGTATACGGATTTCGCTCCTTCTCCGGAAGAATTCCAGAAAGAGTCAGTAAAACGTGTCCAGGAGTTGCATATGTATGATGTGCTCCGTGCAGACCGGTGCATCAGCGTCCACTCTATGGAAGCCAGAGTGCCATTCGGAGACCTGGACTTTGTCTCTTACGTCATGAGCCTGGATCCGGCGAAGAAGATGAATGTGTACAACAAGGGAAAATACCTGCTGCGCCATGCCTTTGAGGGAGACTACCTGCCCTATGATATCCTTATGAGAGAGAAGGCGGCATTCTCTGACGCGGTAGGGCATTCTATGGTGGATGATCTGAAAGAATATGCAGACATCCTCTATACGGACGAAGACTTTGAAAGAAAGAAAAAGAATTATTCCCATGCGCAGCCGTTTACCAAGGAATCTCTGCTGTACCGGGAGATTTTTGAACAGTATTATCCGGGGCAGAGCCAGATGATCGCAGACTTCTGGATGCCCAATAAGAACTGGGAAGGCTGCCAGGTAGACGATCC
>NHCFC00100__coassemble_2030_pt1 | contig 11922 bp, 10 predicted proteins | sample NHCFC00100__metabat2_low_PE_019 | metagenome-assembled genome bin NHCFC00100
ATCAGACCAAAGTCACAGCTCCGGTACAAGAAAGGTACATTTTTGTAACAAAAAAAGCGCCTCCGTCTTCAGAAACGCTCTTCTTTTCACTGCGCTGTCCCCATCCGCTCCGTCAGGCTGCCCCGGGTCAGGAAGCAATAGCAGAGCAGCGGCACCCCTATGCCCAGCAGCAGGAGCACCGGCAGAAGGATCCACAGGGGCATTAAGGAAAAGGTATAGACCAGACACCAGGACTCCTTCCGCTCCAGGATCAGAGGCATGGCAAACCTGGCAAAGCATACTGCGGGCAGAGATACTGCCGCAGCCATCAGCGCCCCATGAAGCCCCCCTTCTGTCAGCAGCAGCCTGCGCAGCTGCGCCCGTGTCATCCCCAGGCTTTCATACACGGCAAATTTCTGTCTGCGGCTCACAGCTTTTGCGATCAGCAGATTGATAAAGTTTAAAACCGCGATTCCCAGAAGTACCAGTCCCACGATCAGCTGGGGAAGGATGGAATTCAGCCTGGCAGTCTGGAAGCTTTCCCGGTACTCACTTTTGCGGGTAATGCCCACGCCCCGGTTCAGCTGCTGCTCATACTGATCCAGATACGCTTCAAAGGATGCCCGCCGCTCCGGATGGATCTGTATTGCCAGCTGCCGGTATGCCTGGTCCGGGAACAGTTGGTCAAAAACCTCCGCCGGCAGCAGGTAGGCGATATGAAATGCCGCCTCCCGGCTGTCCGCACCGGAAAGGTAAGTGTCATCATGCATGACCGATCCCAGCACTTCAAAGGACTGTCCGCAGATCACAGCCGTCTCTCCCTGCGCCGGGGAAGAAATTCCCTCATGACTAGCGCCTCCTGCCAGCACATACCTGCCGGAAGCAAAAGCCTCTGCGTCAAAGCTTCCGCTGGTAAAGGGGCTGTTTTCTAATACATACTCCAGATAATCCCCTTCTATGCCCAGGATCAGAGCCGTATATTCCCCGGTCTCCTCCAATCGCTCCAGTCCCTGGCACCAGTCTGTATAGCCCTCCTGAGTCTCCCGGAGAGTATGGGTATCGTCGTATGGCTGGTTGTAATAGTCAACGATCCGCCGACGAAGTTCATCGGAAGCAGTAAGCGTCACCTCTTTGCTTTTTAATCCGCTGACTTTTACAACTTCCGGGCGGTTTCTCAGCTCCTGCACCGTCTCCCCGGTAATGCCCCGGTTGTTTTCATTATACCGCTGCATGGACAGATAGGCAGAACCGTCCGCCAGGGTATAATCCCAGGGAGACAGCCCTGCCAGGTATAAATCCTCCCGGTAGCTGATATACTGGATCCACTGGGCAAGGAGCAGCAGCGCTGCCAGCAGGAGGGTCACCGCCGACAGGAAGGTACGTCCCCGTTCCTGTCTCAGCGCCCTTACGGCAAGGGTCCAGAGGGTCGTGCGCCCATCCGATCCCTTCCTGGGCTGCGGCATCTTTTCCATGGCGTTCTCTATGGTCTGTGCCGGTGTCAGCCTGCACAGCCGCAGAACCGGGCGCAGATACGCCAGAAAGGCAGTGGCTGCCGTACAGATCCCAGCCAGCACAAAAGGCTTCCAGGTAAGGAAGGCAAGAGCCGAATAGGCTCCCATGCCGCCGATCAGCCGACTGGTGATCCCAAGGTCCAGCAGAAATCCCAGAAGCCAGCCCGGCAGCAGACCAAGCACGGATACCGCGCACCCTTCCGCCCACAGCATATGGCAGATCTGCCGGGGCGTCATGCCCAGGGATTTCAGCCCTGCAAAATGCAGAAGATCCTGCTGCGCCGCCACATGGACAATGCTGTACATCATCAGATAACCGCAGATCAGCACCGCCGCTGCCGGCAGATAATAGGGCAGCGCCTGATCAGCCGCCCGCTCCCGCATGGCAATCTGGTAAGCCGTATTCACCGTAAAGCTCACCCCGGACACTCCCTGGGCATCCAGGATTTCCTGCGCCTGCGCCTCGGTATCCTTTGGCTGGTGCAGAAAGACTCCCAGGGTAACATTATGCGCCGTTTCATCCTGATACCCAGGGGAAAGCTCCTCTGCAGCCTCCTCCGTGATCCAGGCACATGCCTCCGTAAAATTCGTGGAACTGTTCCACCAGCCGCACAGGGTAAAATCCGAAGTATGGGAATTTCCCTGAGGATCCGTCCACAAAAGGGATACCGAAGCTCCCAGTTCATGAGAAACACCCAGGGAATCCATAGTAAATTCATCCAGGGCGATCTCTCCCTTCTCCCGGGGAAGCCACCCTGTTTCAGGAACTGAAAGAACCGATTCTGCATATTCCCGGTCGGTCACTGCCAGCTTCACCAGCCGCTGTCCCATCATAGGATCCGACAGCTGTCCTATGGTGCTGAGGCGGACTGTGCTTTTGACCTCCCCGTTTTTGGCAACCGTATCTGCCTGCCCTTCGGTCATGCCTGTATATAAGATATGGCTGACGGATCCATAGCTGTACTCATAGCTGAGCAAAAGGGCGTCCTCCATAGAATTTCCCATCAGAAAAACAAAACTGTACAGCCCGGTCACCAGAGCTGCCGACAGGATCAAAAGCAGACTCCTGATCCGGTGAAAACGGAAATTTTGCCGCACCAGGATCCGGCAGATCTTCAGGTTAGAATTCGCAAGCATGGCCTACCTCCTGCCCGCAGATGCAGCCGTCTTCTATCCGCACCACCCGGTCTGCCATCTGGGCGATCTCCAGATTGTGGGTGATCATCACCAACGTCTGATGGTAGGTTTCCACCGACAGCTTCAGAAGTCCCAGCACATTCTGCCCGTTTTTGCTGTCCAGATTTCCGGTGGGCTCATCGGCAAGAAGTATGGAAGGTTTTGCCATCAGCGCCCGGGCAATGGCTGCCCGCTGCTGTCCCCCTCCGGACAGCTCATGAGGATAGGCATCCAGGCGCTTCTTAAGCCCCAGAAGCTCTGTGATCTCTTCAAAAAACACAGGATCCGGCGAAGATCCTGCCAGACTTAATGGAAACAAAATGTTTTCCCTTACCGTCAGGGTGGGCACCAGATTAAAATTCTGATACACAAATCCCACCTTACTGCGGCGAAAGACTGCCAGCTCTTTCTCTTTCATCCCGGACAGCTTCACGCCGTCTACCACCACTTCCCCTTCATCGGGAATGTCCAGCCCGCCGATCATGTTCAGCAAGGTGGTTTTTCCGGAACCAGAAACGCCGATGACGGCAGTAAATTTTCCTTTTTCTATGGTAAGGTCAATGCCTCTGAGCGCCTGTACCCGGCTTTCTCCTTTTCCAAAGCTTTTCTTTAAATTCCGTATCGTTACAATGTCCATAAGCTTCTCCTTTACTTCTCCCGTCCTATCCTTCGTTGAGCAGATATACGGAAAATACCGTGCCTTCGCCTTTTTGGGACTTTACGCTGATATAGCCCTTCTGCCGGGTAATAATGCCGTTTGCCAGATACAGCCCCAGCCCCACGCCCTCCTCCTGGGAGGTCTCCTGCGCCCGGTAAAACCGCTGGAACACCCGGTGGTAATCTTCTTCTGAAATGCCGATCCCTGTGTCCCTGATATCCACACGGGTGTAAAACTGCCAGGGAGAAACTTCCACCGACACACTGCCGCCGGGTTTGGTGTATTTCACCCCATTGTCCAAAAGATTCCCGATGGCTTCTGCCGTCCACTTAGGATCATGCCGTACCAGAATGTCCGGAGCGCACTGAGCAGTCAGGGTGACCCCTTTTTGCTCTGCTTTTGCCCACACCGTACTCATAGCAAAGGCAATGGTATCGTTCAGCCGTATCTTTTCCGGGTGCAGCACAAAGGTGCCTGTCTCCAGCCGGGACATTTTGATCAGGGACTGCATGAGAAAATCCAGCTTATCCAGCTGGGCTTCCATGGTCTCAAGAGACTGCTGACGCTTTTCTGCCGACAGCCGGGGATTTTTCAGGATGCCGGCATACAGGCGCATCCCTGCCACCGGTGTTTTTACCTGATGGGAGATATCGCTGACCAGGCTCTGGATGATTTCCTTATCCCGCAGGCTCTGCTGCCTGCTTTCCCCCATCAGATCATAAAACTGTCTCAGCTTTCCCTGGACTTTTGCCGTCAGGGAATCTTCGTAAAGTCCGGAGGTATCCGGTTCTCTCCCGGCAATGGCAGCATCCAGGGTCCCGCACACCTCATCTGCAAACCGGCTGATCTGCCGTCTCCATACCAGCACCCACAGCTCTGCCAGCAGAAAGATCCCTATGCAGACCGCCAGGATCCCATACCGTACAGCTGCCCTGGGCACATAGATCCAGAGCAGCCAGATCAGCGCCGCAAACAATAGCCCGGCAAGAATCAGGGGTACTGTCTGGTTAAATCGGGTATATCTCTTTTTCATGCACGCACCCCTTTCCAGATATATCCCATGCCCCGCACAGTTTGTATGTAGGTGTGCCTCTCATCCTCGATCTTTGCTCTCAGCCGGTTCATAGTCACTGTCAGCGTGTGGTCGTCAATAAAATTGCCGCCGCTGTCCCACAGCCGCTCCAGCAGCAGCTGGCGGGTCAGGATGTTCCCGGCGTTTTGGGTCAGGATGCGCAGAAGCTTATATTCATTGGGTGTGATCGCCAGCTTTTCCTGCCCCCGGTTTGCCGTAAGCCCATCGAAATCCAGGGAAAGATACCCGTCGCTCCACCGGTCTGACGAACGTTCCCCTTTCCCGCCTCTGCGAAGGGCTACCTGGATGCGTTTCAGAAGGACACTCATATGAAAAGGCTTGGTCACATAGTCCTCTGCTCCCAGATCAAATCCCTGCAAAATATCCTGCTCCAGGTCATTGGCAGTAAGAAAGATCACCGGAAGCTCAGGCTGGGTCTCCTTGATCTTCCGGCACAAATCAAAGCCGCTTCCATCCGGAAGATTCACATCCAGAAGCGCCAGGGAAAAGGAATCCGGCTCCAGAAGCTGGCACGCCTTTCGGCAGCTGTAGGCAGCCACTGTCAGGTATCCCGCGCTGTCCAATTCAAAACAAAGACCTGCGCAAAGCGTCAGGTCGTCTTCTACAACTAAAATTCGGTTCATGTTCTATTACCCCTCTGTCTGATACTTGCTGTTATGTGTCTTTTATTATAATGGGAGTTTTTCTCAGTAGCAAGAAAATCTGACAGAACGGGGAGGATAATTTTAGAACTGCTCCTTCCTCTGCTGGATTCTATAGAAATCGCTCTTCTCATGGAATCAAAAAGCACCGCTGCTCTAATACAGGGGCGGAAAAGCTATAGTTTCCTACAAAAAGTTCTGTTTCGATTACCAGCTTTATCTTATCCTCCGGCACCAAGGGCTTACTCCATTCCCAGACTTGCTGTATATCACTGTGTTCTACTTTTTTACAGAAATACATTCCCTGAGGAATATGGATAATCTGAGAGGATCGGTATGTCCTGCCAATGGGCTTTTTCACATCTACAAACAAAAACTGCTGCCACTTTCCATGCCGCCGCAGAAGCACCAAGCCACCTGTATTTCCCAGACGCAGCCCATTCTCATGGATGTCCAGAATGATTTTATTCGTAAGCTGTCTGGATGCTTCACAGGATTGTGTGCCCTCATAAGGAACAATCCAGCAATCCCGTGCCGGCAGACAGTATTGTGCCGGCTGGTTATTTTTATAACTGATTTCAGCGCGCTGGATTTCTTTCCGCATTTGTTTGAGTAAGGCAAGATGCTCCTGCAGGGCTTTTATTTTCCCGCTCACAATTTCTTCTCCCCGTTCCACTAAATCCGCATAGCGGATCCAGGAAACAGGTTCGTTGGTATATTCCGGAAACTGTTTCAGTGGTATTCCCAGTTCCACACAAAATTGTATGGCATCTACCACTGCTTTCTGCTGAAAGGAGTAATAACGGTACCCTGAGGCAGGATCAAGATAAGCCGGCGGCAGGATACCGACTTCATCATAATATCTCAGGGCTTTTATGCCCACTCCAGTAACCTTTGAAAAGTCGCCAATGGAAAGCAATACTTTTTTCTCCATAGGATCACCTCCTTGACTCTCCTGTCACAGGAGAGATTATACTGTATTGTAAGGAATGCAGCCTAAAATGTCAATTACAGAAAAAGAGGAGAACAAACCATGGATTTAAAAACCGGAAATATTCGCAGATTATATTTTAAGTATCTCTCTCCCAGTCTTTTCAGCGGACTGGTTATGAGTATCTATTCCCTTGTAGATATGATCGTAGTAGGGCAGTATGAAGGCGCTGCCGGTACGGCAGCCCTTGCATGTATCTCGCCTTTTTGGACTTTATTTTGCTGTTTGAGCGTATTATTCGGCAATGGAGGGGCAGTTCTGTTCAGCACTGCCCGGGGTGCAGGCAAAAAGTATGAGAGCAATCTGGCATTTACTGTTTCCTTTCTTCTGATCTGCACGGCTTCCCTATTTGTATGGCTGGTCATTTTCTTTTTCGATAAATCTCTGCTCAGGCTCTTCGGCGCGGATGAGCAGCTCCTGCCATTGGCGTTAGAATATGTTGGATGGCTGAAATGGGGCATTCCTCTCTGGCCGATAGGATATTATCTGGGAATGTTCATACGCAATGACGGATCGCCTTCTCTTGTGGGTATCGCTACTGTTTGCGGCGGCATATTCAATATTTTCGGAGATTATTTTCTGACGTTTACCTGTGACCTTGGGATTCAGGGCGCCGCTATTGCTACTGTTGCAGGACAGGGCATCGCTTTTTCCATCCAGCTTTTCCACTTCTTTTCTAGGAAAAACACCATTGCTTTTGTCCGGATCACTGCTTTCTTCAGGCAGGGAAAAGAAATCCTGTCTGTTGGATTGCCTTCCTTTCTTTGTTCTGTTGGTATGGGATTTCTGATCATTCTATTTAATAATCAGATCATGCGGTATCTGGGCAGCAGTGAATTAGCTGTTTACGGCGTTGCCAGCAGCCTTTTTACGCTTGTCCAGACATTTAGCTACGGCATTGGAAATGCTGCTCAGCCGATTGTGGCTGAAAATCTGGGTGCCCGGCAGTGGAGACGGATTCAGGAAACAAAAAACTGGGGATGTATTACCGCAGCTGTCATCGGAACTGCAGCCGCAGCTGCCAGCTTCTTATTCCCTCTGGAAATTGTCAGCATTTTTATGAAGGCCTCCGATTCCGTCCTGATGATAGCTCCCGCCGCTTTAAGAAAATATTTTCTATGTTTTATCTTTGTCCCTTTTAACGTGTTTGCGGCTTATTACCTGCAGGCGGTCAAACAGGTTAAAGAATCTGTAACACTCTCTGCTCTGAGAGGCTTTCTTTTAAGCGGTTTGTTCCTATATCTCTTTCCTGTTGTGTTCGGCGCCCAGTCCATCTGGTATGTTATGGTCTGTGCCGAATGCATCGTATCATTTACAGCAGTTGTTTTATTGAATAAAAAAATACAAAAAGAGACTTGACTCTCCTCTTGCAGGAGACTTTATGATATAAAAAGTCTTTAGTACAATTATCTGAAAAGAATTGCCTGTTAACCCGTTTTTATCAGGCTATTCTTTTACCAAATTGGTTAGCTAAAACTAATACATCAAAGGAGGAAACTATTTTTGAAAGAGCATACCGCTTATATCCCAAAGTCGGGTATCACTTCTCTTCTTAAACGCCTGGGGCTTGTTTTCCTGTTCGGAATTCTGGTCATAATCTCACTGATGATCGGAGTAGATAAAAGTGTAAATCCTGATAACCTGCTGAATTTAGCTCCTGCAGCCTGGCAGATTTTCTGGGTCAGCCGTTTTCCAAGGACCATTGCTATCGTTTTGACGGCATCGGGACTGAGTGTTTCCGGTCTTATTATGCAGTCATTAAGCAGCAACAAATTTATGTCTCCGTCTACATCCGGTACTACGGATGCTGCCATGTTGGGTGTTTTGCTTTCGTTTTTACTGCTGGGAGACCAGCCGCGTCTCATTCAGATGCTGTTTGCTTTTGTTTTTGCTTTATCATCAACCATGCTGTTTATGGCAATTCTCGGACGGATTCCTCTAAGAGAGGCTGTCTATGTACCATTGGTCGGCTTGATGTATGGAGGAATCATCAAAGCCTTAGCAAATGCACTGGCATATCAGACAAACGCATTACAGACACTTTCTAAAATCGGACTTGGGACTTTTAACCGCTTTACCAGCTTTGCCATGCTTTATCTTGTATTAATTCCTCTGGCACTTGCGGTACTGTATGCTGCCAGATTCAGCATTGCAGGCATGGGGGAAGATTTTTCAAAAAGTCTGGGGCTGCACTATAAACGTACTGTATTTCTAGGGTTATGCGTAATTGCAGTTATCAGTGCCGCTACTTTTGTAACCGTAGGACCGATTTCCTTTGTCGGACTGATCATTCCCAATATGGTTACAGCTTTTTATGGAGATGATGTTAAAAAAACAATTTTCGACGTTATGCTGCTGGGATCCATATTCGTTCTGCTTTGCGATATTTTCAGCCGCCTTATCATCTATCCTTATGAGATTGCGGTCAGCTTTACGATTGGAATCATAGGAGGAGTAATCTTTCTGATCATCCTATTCAGGAGGGTACGTTATGGTAAATAAAAAACAAATCAGGAAAAAATTCATCTTTTTAGTTCTGTTGATCCTTTTGTCGATGGCATTATATCTCTATGCAAGATTATTTGCCAAAGCATTGGATTCCGGTATCCCGCTGACTTTTCCCGTAGCAATTCGCATATTAAAGCGGAGTGCCGCCAGCCTTTTGGGCATGGGGATAAGTGCAGCTTTGATCGCAGTTGTAAGCCTTGCCTTCCAGACAATAACAGAAAACCGGGTACTAACACCCAGTATGCTGGGATTCGATTCTGTATTTCTGGCTACCCAGTCTCTCCTGGTATATTTTGCAGCCAGTGTAAGGTTTATGGCAAAGATGTTTTCAAACCCTTACTGTAATTTTTTTGCTGCCGCAGGTATCATGCTGCTGATATCCATGCTTATGTATGGAATTATGCTCAGAAAAGACAAAAATCATATTGTATTTCTGCTGTTGTTCGGACTTATTCTATCCAGCATCGTACAGAGTTTTACAAATTACATAGAAGTCCTTTTGGATCCGCAGCAGTTTCAGCAGTTAAAAGCAGTAACAACTGTCTCAGTTACTAACATGAATGAAAATATCATCCTTTTAGCTGCACCTGTCATGCTTTTGCTGACCGGTTTATTTGTCAGCAAAAGCAGAGAATTTGATGTTATGCTGCTGGGGGAAAATAACGCCAAAAGCCTTGGTGTTCCTTACACAAAACGGGTAAATCATATTTTGCTCTTGATTGCTTTTGGTATGGCAGTCACTACGGCGCTGATAGGTCCTTTAACCTTTTTAGGGCTTCTTGCGGTAAATATTGCCCGTGAGTTATTTAAAACTTACCATCATTCCATTCTTTTTTTTGGTTCTGTTTTCATGTCAATTTTATTTTTGATTTTAGGTCAGGCGGTTGTAGAACTATTACGGTATGCCGCACCGGTAACTGTATTGATTGACCTGGTGGGCGGCACATATATGATATTTTTAATTATGAAGGAGCACAGGTTATGATTGAAATAAAACAGGTATTTCAGACTTACGGCACACAAGATATCCTAAAAAATGTGAGTATTAAAATCAAAGAAAAACGGATTACAGCTCTTGTGGGAGCCAACGGTGCAGGCAAAACAACTCTGCTCAATGTTGCCGCAAACTTGATTCCAGCCAAAAGCGGACAGGTTTTTGTAGACGGAAAAAATATCCGTGATATGGAAAATATTGAAATAGCTAAGAAAATAGCAGTTCTAAAGCAGACTCAGCATTTAAGTATGCGTATAACCATTCAGGAGCTGGTTGCTTTTGGACGGTATCCGCACAGTAAGGGAAGGCTGAAATCCCAGGATGAGGTGAAAATACGTGAAGCAATCCACTATATGGATCTGGAAGATATCAAAGAAAAATTCATTGATGAACTGTCCGGCGGACAGCGGCAGAGAGCATATATCGCCATGATCCTGGCACAGGATACAAAATACATTTTTCTGGATGAACCGCTAAACAACCTGGATATTAAATATTCTGTTGAAATGATGACAATTCTTCAGAATCTGGTACAGGAACTAGACAAAACAGTGATCATTGTCCTGCACGATATCAATTTTGCAGCGGCATTTGCTGATGAAATCATAGCGATGAAAGACGGAGAAATCATTCGTGAGGGACCAGCCCGTTCTATGATCAGCGAGGATACTTTAAAAGAAGTGTTCGACCACGAATTTCATATTATAGACGTAGGGCAGCGGAAAGTATGTGTTTATTTTCAGCCTGAAGAAACTTACCCACAAAATCAGTACGGTATACAGCAGTCAAGGGACTGCTCTATATAGATATCATATACCCAGCAAAATATAGGAGGTTAAAACAACAATGAAAACGAATGCAGTAAGAATTTTATCACTGTCTCTGGCGGCATCTATGGTGTTCAGCCTGGCAGCCTGCGGCGCTGAAAAAAAAGCCGCGGACGTCCCATCGGAAACAGTAAAAGTCATGGACGCCTATAATGAAGAAGTAACTGTCCGGGTAAATCCAAAGCGCGTAGCAATCCTGGAGCCTTCGGCACTGGACATTCTGGATGCAGCCGGCATGGAGAATACCGGGATTGAGCAGCTAGGCGTCCAGCAGACAGAATCCGTACTTCCGGATTATCTGTCCGAGTATTACGATGATACCTATGTCAATGTAGGCAGTTTGTTTGAAGCTGATTACGATACCCTGGATCTTTTGGATCCTGAATTGATTATTTACGGTAATCGTTTTGGTGCATGGGATGAAAATGCCGGAGAATCTGTAGACAATTTGAAAAAGCGTTATCCTGATGCCGATCTTCTATTCTATCAAGTGGAAGGCGATACTTTTGCCGAAGACGTCCGGCGCAATTGTGAAACATTGGGAGCTATTTTTCCGGGAGTAAAAGATGAAATACTTTCTCAGCTTCAGGAAATTGAAGATGGTTTTACTGAGGTAAAAGAAACGGTGGCAGGAAAAGAGACTCTTTTTCTGATGATCGGCGGCGGCTATATCACTTTCTATGGACCTGTCGGCCGCTTTTCCATGGTACATAATGTTCTCGGATTCACACCCGCCGATACCAACACAGAAGTCACCAGCCATCACGGGGCAGAAGTAAATGCAGAGTATGTAATGACAGAAAACCCCCAGGTGATCCTTCTTTTGAACCATGACGAATCCATCGGAGAGGGAGCAACCTCCAGTGCCTCTGATGATTTTATGAACAATACCATGATTCAAAGCACAGACGCTTATAAAAACGGTGATATTTATCATCTTGATCCTTCTTCCTGGTACATCAATCCAGGCGGACTGCAGTCCTGCAAACAAATGATTGCGGATGTCATGCCCTATGTTGAAAAACTGGAGCAGACACCGTAGCTGAAGTATAACACGATACAAAATAATATTTTTACTGAAAAACCGGGGGCTGTCCTGAAAACATAATGCAGCGATAACCTATAAACAAGCAATCTAAATAAGCTAGCTTTTGGCGGGCTGTCGGTGATCCATACCAATATTCAGCCCCCGGTCTTCACTATTTTTATACTAAAACTGCCGATGCGTTTTCCCTTTCCCAGGATACACATGACCTCATGCATGGAACCTGCATCCGGCGTAAAGGACTCTCTTTTTCAGGATTGTTTATCGCATAGAAACAATAGACGAAAGACCTGTTCTACGGAATCCCTTATATTCCGTTCTGCATTTTCTTTTTTCATAGCCTCCTCCAGACTGCAGGCACCTCGCACAATAGGAAAAAACGCGTCGATTCCCTCCTGATTGCACAGAACTGCCTCTTCCGTGACACCTCCCGCAAAAGCCAGCACTTTGCATCCCTGCTGCTTTGCCAGTTTGGCAATGCCCACAGGTACTTTTCCCA
>NHCFC00100__coassemble_2034_pt1 | contig 11867 bp, 9 predicted proteins | sample NHCFC00100__metabat2_low_PE_019 | metagenome-assembled genome bin NHCFC00100
TGTGAAGGCTTTCGATGGAAGAAAAAATATAGTCCGGCGGATATTCATACGCCTCTGCCTGTTCTCTGGTGGCTTCTCCGGTAAGCACCAGAGCGGTATCCACACCTGCCCGGTGTCCGCTTAAGATATCCGTATACAGCCGGTCTCCCACCACCAGCGTTTCCTCCCGGGAAAAGTGATTCAGCTTCAGTGCATATTCGATCATGGCTGGCTCCGGTTTCCCGATAAACAGCGGTTTCCTTCCCACCGCATGCTCCAGCATCTGGCAGATGGCTCCGCAGTCCGGCACATATCCGAATTCAATGGGACACACATAATCCGGATTAGTAGCCAGATAATCGGTCTTTCTGGTACTGAGCACCTGGCAGGTATCCTGGATCTTTTCATAAGTCAGCTGGTTGTCATAGGAGATAAGGACACAGGCAATGTCGTCATCCATACAGTCCGTGGTGACCCGGATCTTATTTTTCTTTAACTCCCTGAGAAAAGATTTGGTGCCCATGACATAGATCAGCTTTTCGGGATAATGCTTTTTCAGATACATAACTGTGGCGTAAGAGGCAGTCACAAAGTTGGCGTGGCTGGTCATCACTCCCAGCTTCTGAAAGGACAGAATGTAGTCGTCAATACTCCTGGTGGCATTGTTGGTGATGAATACAAACTGCCCTCCGCTTTCCTTTACCTCTTTTAAAAACTCCCAGGTGCCGCTGATCAGCTGCTGCCCCATGCATACCGTGCCGTCAATGTCCAACAGGAATAATCGTTTCTCTTTCAGCATCCTGGATCTCCTTTCGTATCGCGATGGCTTTGTCCGGGTAGTTGGTGATCACTGCGTCCACTTTCTTTTCCATAAAAAGCCGCAGGTCCTTCTCTTTGTTCACCGTCCATACCCGTATCTTCCTTCCACTGTTTAAATAGCGCTCCATCAGGTCTGCCATCTTCATGTGGTACACAGCAGGATGAAGGGCGTCGATCTGATTTTCGGCAGCTCTTTTTTCTATGTCCAGGATCACGTCGGAAAACAGCCAGGCTGTCTGGGCTTTGGGCGCCAGTTCCCGGATTTTCTGAATGCTGTAATGGTTAAAGGACGAATAGATCACCCGATCTGCAAAGCCTTCCCGCTCCACCAGCTCTGTCACTGCCTCCTCAATCCCCTCATACCAGAAGATCCCGGTCTTCAGTTCAATGTTAATCTTCATTTTTCCCGGTCTGACCAGATCCAGTACCTCTTTTAAAGAAGGGATGCGGATTCCCCGGTACTTTTCCATGTGGTTGTGAAAGGACATCTTTTTCAGTTCTTCCAGGGTATAGTCCCTGACATATCCTTTGTGGTCGCTGGTCCTGTCTATGGTTTCATCGTGGAGCACCACGATCTTCTTATCTTTCGTCAGCTGTACGTCCAGTTCAATGCCGTCCGCTCCCTGCTCCATTGCCTGGGAGAACGCCTCCAGCGTGTTCTCCGGCGCATATCCGCTGGCGCCTCTGTGGGCAAATACCTGCGTCATTCTCTTATCCTCCTGCTGCAATCTGTTTATGATAAATATTCCTGATCCGAAGCCAGGATACTTCTCCTTCGCCCTGCCAGAAAACTTTTTCTCCCAGGACAAAAAGCTGCCGCCTTTTTCAAAGCGGCAGACTTGAAATGCTTCTATTGTGATACTTCTATTTTTATTCGTTTACCAGATTATATTCCTCAATGGATTTGTTAATGGAGTCAGCCATGCCGGACACCGCCTCATCCACATCTGTTTTTCCATTTAACAGGCTTTCGATCTCAGACTCAACGGTTGCGCGGGCTTCCGAGAATACGCTTAAAAGTGCGCCCACATATTCCGGTGAAGAATCATGAAGCTGGTCGATGGCTGTCTGGAACTGAGGATACTGGGCAATGTTCTCCTGGAACACCGGTTCCTCCTGGGCTGCTACGGTAACAGGGAAATATCCGGTCTGCGCGTTCCAGTATGCCTGGGACTCTGCAGATACCAGGAATTTCACAAATTCCCAGGTAGCTCTTAACTTCTTAGGATCTTCGTTGTTCAGCGCCCACAGAGAAGCTCCTCCGATGGATACGCCGCCCTCATCACTGTCCTTAATGGATGGGAAGTAAGCAGTACCAACTTCAAATTTGCCGTTGACATCCTGCAGAATCTGTTTTAAGGATGCTGTGGAAGCCAGAGTGACAGCGGATTTTCCTGCTGAGAAATCTGCCAGTCCTGCGTCTCCGCCTTTTCCTACGATAGGCGCATACCCTTTGTCGTTTAAGGACTTCCAGGCTGTCAGGATATTGGCTGCGCCGCTGTTTTCATCAAAGGCAACTGCTGTCGCGGCATCTTCTCTTCCGTTGCCGTTGTTCGCGTACTCCAGACCCTGTTTGCCCAGGAACTGTTCAAAGAACCAGCCATAGATGGACAGTGACATTACCTCTCCTGCTCCGCCTTTCTCCATCAGCTGGTCTCCGATGGCTTCGATGCCTTCCAGGCTGGTGGGAATCTCTGTGATCCCTGCTGCGTCAAACATATCTTTGTTGTAGTACATCAATGGGGTCGATGAGTTAAAAGGCATCGAATACAGCTGCTCGTCAATGGTATAGTAGGCAGCCAGGTTGGGCTCGATCTGGGAAAGATCATAGCTGTCCTCATCGATCATCTGCTGCATGGGAATGATCCATCCGGAATCGATCATGAATCTTGTTCCGATCTCATAGACCTGTACCAGGTCCGCGCCCATGTTTCCGATCTGCGCGCTTTTTAATTTGTTCAGAGCATCGTCATATTCTCCCTGGTACTCCGCAGTCACGGTAATGCCCAGTTCATTTTCCTCATTAAAACGCTTTACCAGCTCGTCGATCGCCTGACCGTTGACGCCACCCATGGAATGCCAGAAGGTGATCTCTGTTCCGTCTACCTCATCTGCCCCTGCCATGCTGACTGCCTCTGCGGATTCTGTTGTATCAGCGCTGCCGTCTGCAGACGCGGTCTGCTCCTCCAGAGTCTTTCCATTGCCGCAGCCTGCCAGAGTACCTGCCGCCAGAACGCCTGCCAGCAAAATTGAAACGATTCTTTTCTTCATTCTTTTTCTCCTTTTTCTTCTTACTTGATTTTTCTTCCTTATTTAGCTTTTCTTCTTTCTGCCTTTCACCGCACCGGGGAACATCTTAGCCTTTCACCGCGCCGGAGAACATACCCCGGATCAGCTGTTTCTGTCCCACGATAAAGATGGAAATGGATGGGATGATGACAATAACTACCCCTGCGATCATCATGGTAATGGACTGGGAGTCCACACTGTTCAGCATACTGATACCGATCTGAACTGTTCTCATGCTGTTGGAGCCTGTTACCAGCAATGGCCACATATACATGTTCCATGCATTGATGAAGGTATAGACTGCCATAGCGCCGATAGCAGATTTTGTCAGAGGGATCAGGATACTGACAATAAATCTCAGGTTGCTGCATCCGTCCAGCTTTGCAGATTCATACAAAGACATGGGGAAGGACATATAAAACTGACGGAACAGGAAAATTCCCATGGCAGAGGTCAGGTAAGGTACGATCAGTACCGGATAAGTATCCAGCATTCCCAGATTTCCCACAGTCAGGTAATTGGAAATGATCGTTGCCTCTCCGGGAACCATCATGGTCGCCATGACGATCATGAAAAGGATTCCCTTCCCCTTAAATTCCAGGAAAGAAAAGGCAAATGCAGCCAGGGCGCAGGTGATGATCTGTCCGATAGTGATGCAGCCTGCCATAACAAAGGAGTTCAGGATAAACCGGATCAGAGGCACATTAGTAAAGGCATCAATAAAGTTCTGCACCGTAGGGCTTTGGGGGATCAGGTTCAGCTCTGTGGTAAACAGTTCCCCGGAGGGCATGAATGCAATACTGACCGCATACAGCAGCGGCAGCAGCATAACAAAAGCCACCACAGCATTCAGCGCCAGACGGGAGCCTGTGCGGATCCTCCTTCGCGTCAGGGCTTTAGCATTCATCTCTTTTTTCAGCGCCAGCAGCTCTTCTCTGCTGATGGTGTTCTGGCTTCTTAATGCCATATCGTTTGACTGACTCATGAATAGCTAACTCCTTTCTTTTCAATGCGGAACATGATCAGTGTAATGATCATGACGATAATAAACAGGATCACAGACTGGGCAGCCGCGCTTCCGAAACGGTAGTTAAAGAAGGCATCCCGGTAAATGGAATACACGATGACATTGGTAGTTTCATCGGGACCGCCCTCGGTCAGGATCTTGATCTGTCCAAAGGACTGGAACGCCTGGATCACATTGACCACCAGCGTATAAAACATAATTGGGGAAAGCCCCGGCAGCGTCAGGCTGAAAAACTGCTGGATCCCGCTGGCGCCGTCTACAGAAGCTCTCTCGTAAATGGTCTCATCAATATTTCCCAGTCCTGCTGAGAAGTAAAGGAAATTGATGCCGCTGTTGAGCCAGGCTGTCAGGATCGCCACACAGTAAAGGGCTGTGTCCGGATTGTTCAGCCAGTTGATATCCAGACCCAAAAGCTTATTTACAATTCCCACAGTCGGGTGAAGCATGATCTGAAAGATCATGGCTGCGGAGCTGGAGGCGATTGCCATGGGAAGGGCATATGCCGTACTGAAGAAGCGGATTCCCGGGAATGCCTTATTGCACAGCACCGCGGCGATCAGCCCCAAAAGCATACTTCCCACTACAACGATGACTACAAAGATCAGCGTGACTTTCAGACTGTTCCTGAACGATTCGGAAGTCAGAAGGTCCATGTAATTCTCCAATCCCACAAAAATCTTTGCCTGTCCCATTTTATCTGTGAGGAAAAGACTCAGGTAAATGGTCTTGAAAAACGGGTAGAATAAAAACACAGCGAACACCAGCATACATGGGATCAGATAGCAGTATGGGGTCCAGTTCAGCTTTTTCTTTTTCCCTGTATTCATAATCAGATCTCCTCCCTGTAAAAGATATTTTCTTCGGTTTCTTTATCAAAGATGTGGATCCTGGAGGGGTCCATATACAGGTCGATCCAGTCTCCTGTCCTGGTCTCATTCTCCGGACTAAGACGGACTGCATGGGTCTTTCCTCCCTCATCGAAATAGAGGACGACTTCTGCCCCCAGCATCTCTCTTGCGGATATGCGTACCTGCGCGCCAACGGTATCTTTGTGGAATCCTTTTTCCTTGGCTTCTTCATACTCATAGATATCTTCCGGACGCACACCCAGGACCACCTGTCTGCCCAGCTCCCTTCTCAGGGCGGTTTCTGCCTTGTCCCCTTTCAGGTAAAGCTTTCTTCCGCTCGTTCTGTCTCCGAAATACACCACTGCTTTTCCGCTTTCCTCTTCCACAACGCCGTCGAAGAAATTCATGGACGGGGAACCGATGAAGCCCGCCACAAACAGATTGGCAGGATGATTATAAAGCTGAATGGGCGCTTCCACCTGCTGGACCACTCCGTCTTTCATGACCACGATCCTGGTTCCCAGAGTCATGGCTTCTGTCTGGTCGTGAGTCACATAAATGATGGTGGTCGCCAGATCTTTATGGAGCTTGGCAAGCTCAATGCGCATCTGTGCCCTCAGCTTGGCGTCCAGATTGGATAAAGGCTCATCCATTAGAAATGCTTTCGGCTTGCGGATGATAGCGCTTCCAATCGCCACACGCTGTTTCTGCCCGCCGGAAAGTGCTGCCGGTTTCCGGTCCAGGAGATGCTCGATCTCCAGCGTCTTTGCCACCTGGCGGACTTTTTCATCAATTTCTTTTTTCGGTACTTTTCGGATCTTTAAGGCATACGCCAGATTTCCATATACCGTCATATTGGGGTACAGCGCGTAATTCTGGAATACCATGGACAGACCCCTGTCCTTTGGCTCGTAATAATTGCACAGCTCACCATCGATCCATAACTCACCGTCACTGATGTCTTCCAGCCCTGCGATCATTCTCAGCGTGGTGGATTTGCCGCAGCCGGACGGACCGACAAAGATAATGAATTCACGGTCCTGGATGTCCAGATTAAAATCCTTTACCGCATAATGGGCATTGTCAAACTGCTTACAGACATTTCTCAGTATAATTTCTGACACAGTGTTTTCTCCTCCCTACTGTTTTGCTTTCTTTTTTACTTTTTGCTTTACTACTTTTCTTTACTACTTTTGTTTTGCTATTTTTCTTTCTGTTTTACTTTCAGCTTTTTCTTGTGTTCTCGCTTTCAAGTTGGTATTTTATACGGAATCGTTTTTACAAACTATCTCACTTTCCCAAAATCCGTGTTAAATCTATTTAAAAAAATGCCAAAAAAAGTAAAAAAAGAGCAGATAGCTTTTACAAAGACCTGATCGATCTTTGTAAAAAACTATCTGCATCTGTTTTTTCTGATCTCCGGTTGCCGCCGCTGCGTTAAAAGCGCTCAGAGCAGGCTTTCGGCATCAGACTTCTCCCAGGTCCGGATTGCGGTCCACCATTTTCCGGTATTCAAAGGGCGTCATACCGTACGCCTCCCGGAACATCTTTCCGAAATAACTCTGATAGCTGAAGCCGCATTGATTGCCCACCTCGCAGATGGACAGATCTGTATTTTTCAGCAGAAGGGCTGCCTGGCGCAGACGGTACCGGTTCAGGTAGGCAAAAGGCTTCTGACCTGTTACCTCTTTAAAGCAGCGGAAGCATTCAGTCCTGCTGACCTTCGCCGCGTCTGCCAGGTCTTCGGCTGTGATCGGTTCTGCGTAATGTTCTTCTATATAGGTAAGCATTTTTTTTCCACGCTCCTGAAGGATCCCGTTTTCATTGCCTTCTTTTTCCGTTCTTTCTCTTGCCTCATTGACCAGGATCTTCCAGATCCGGCACAGCAGCAGATGGATTTCCATACGGTTTCCTTTCAGGTGCAGGAACCGGTCCCCCGCCTCCATAGAAAGCCGCAGAACCTCCCTCTGCCAGGGAATCTCCGGCGTAAGGATCTCGGTGGAGATTCCTTCCTGTCCCAGAAACGGCTGGATTTCTTCTTTATAAATGGCGCTGTCCGAAGGCGCCAGAAATTCCGGGGCAAAGATCAGGCTTATCTGCTCGGTCTCTCCTGGGGTTCCCAGCGCCCTGGATTTATGGAGTACATTGGAATTAACGAAAATCCCCTGACCGGTTTCCAGTATGTATTCCTTGTCTCCGTCCTGTATTTTGATTTTCCCTTTCACCACAATATCCAGCTCCAGAAATCTGTGCCAGTGGATATCCATGATCCCCATAGGATACGGTGCATAGTTTTCCCGGTACACCTGTACCGGAAATTCTCTGGTGCCGTGGATTTTGTCTTCTTCCAGAGAGGGCTTGGTGATGACTTTTTTCTGTTCCATAGCAGATACCTCCTGTTCTCCCTTTTCTCCTAAAGCAGCGGTGCTTTTCCTAAAATCGGTCAAGCCTCTGCTATCCTGGTACTATATTTATAAAAATGTGTATTTTATTTATAGAAATATCCCCTTCTCATTACTATAATTATAACCGTTTGAAAGGAAAAAAGTCAATTCGCAGCGTGGGCACACGCCGGGAAAGTGGGGATGTTGAAAATGGAAATGTTAAAGAAAAGAATCATCATGTGCATCATCGGAGTTCTGTTATCCGGTATCAGTGTAGGTATCTTCAAGCTTGCCGCATTTGGAGTCGATCCTTATCAATCCTTTAACTCAGGTTTGAACCAGCTGATCCCGCTCAGTTACGGTACTCTGTATACCGCCCTGTGCCTGATCATGCTTCTGGTTGTATTTCTGATAGACCGGCATTACATCGGGCTGGCAACTCTGATCAACCTGACCGTCCTGGGATATGTGGCAGATTACTCACACAAGTTTTTCTTATACCTCTTCCCGGACCTGAGTGTATTTGCCCGCCTGATCTGCCTGCTGATCGGCGTACTGTTATCCTGTATCGCCGCATCCTTATATTTCACCGCGGACCTGGGCGTATCCACCTATGACGCGCTCTCTCTGATCGCTACACATAAATGGAGAATTGCCAAATTCCGCACCTGCCGTATCGTCAGCGACTTTATCTGTGTCTCTGTAGGTATCGGAGCTTTCCTTGCCGGAGGCGGCGCTCTTCCTGCAATTCTCAGCTTCGTGGGTATCGGCACCATTGTTACTGCTTTCCTGATGGGACCTATGATCGATTTCTTCAATGTGCATCTGTCACAGCCTCTGTTAAGAGGACGTCAGAGACACCCCATCTGGAAGATTTCCACCGAAATCTTCACCAATCCAAGAAAGCGCCGTGTGTATGTGAAATTCTTCCTTTACCAGACAGAGAATTTCCTGCGTATGAACCCGTTTACAGGAAGACAGTTAAAGAGAATGTAAGCGCTCCTGCTTCGTAATAAAGAAAAGAGCCTTGTGCAGGCAATGTCATCACTAGACTTCATGACATTGCCGCACAGGGCTCTTTTCTTTCTGGCTGGTTCTTTCCGCGGATTTTCTCCTGAATATCCTGCCGCTCTCAAGTCAGTCCATCCGCAGCCGTTCCACGATGCTCTGTTTCTCCAGATTTTTAAAGCACAGAAACGGAATCAGCACGGCAAACAAAAGCAGGACCGGCGCGCAGATACCCAGGGGCAGCAGAGTAAAATGAAAGGTAGTAAATCCGCCCTCCACCATGGCGCGGATCACCACGCCCACTGCCAGGGCACTGATCACAAAGGACACTGCCAGCGTAATGCCTGCATAGTACAGCCCTTCAAAGACCAGCATCCGGCACAGCTGCTTCTTGGTCATGCCCACGCTCTGGATCATAGCAAACTCTCTCCTGCGGGAAACAATGGCAGTCACCATAGAATTCACGAAATTCAGAACCCCCACCAGAGCGATGATGATACTCACTGCATTTCCCATAACCGCAGAGGAACGTGTCTCTGCCTCATACTGTTCTGCCATGGTCTGACGGGAAATAACCGGAAGGCTGACATCCACCGTTTCCGTATACTCCTTGAGCCATTGCTGGGTCTGCTGCCGACAGGGGTCCTCCACATTGACAAACAGTTTGCGCATGGTATGATCCGGATACAGCTGCCGGAAGGTATCCAGAGGAAGGATAAAGGAAAGCTCCAGCACATCGGCTGCCCCTGTTTCACTTGCCCCTTCCATGACAGGCGCTGCCGGATAAACCACTGCCATAACTGTATAACTCTTCCCATCCAGCGTTACCTGGCTTCCTGCCGAAGGCGCGGGAAGATGGTCATACGGTTCTCCCGGCTCAGCGGACGGACCTACTGCCAGCACGAAATTTCCTGCGGCAAAAGCCTCCGGGTCAAACGATCCCTGCATCAGATACTGCTGCTGCGTCATCACTTCCAGCGGAATTCCATCCATGCCATAGAGCACAGCCCCTGCCTGCCTCTCTTCCAGCGCCCGGGTCACCTGCTCTGCTCCGTGAGGGTCATAGGATGCCCAGTCCTTCATCTTATCTTCGGTATAAAAGTTCTCTATGTTTTCAGCGGTACCGTCATCCAGGGTCCAGTCTGTCCATTTGGAATAAAGATGCCCCACAGCTTCAGTTCCTTCCATCTGCTCCATCTGCCGGACCAGCTCCTCATTCAAAGTCGTTCCCTGAGGGTTGTAGCCCCCGATGTAATCTTCACTGGTGGCATCGGTAAGGGTAAAGTCTGCCACTGTCAGATCTGCCAGATATTTCTCCATATCAAACGCGGCATTCTTGGCATAAAAGCAGTCCAGCAGCACAAGCCCCAGGCTCAGGGAACAGATCACAATAACCGTGCGTTTCCGATTCCTTCCCAGATTTGCCCATGCCATACCTGCCAGGGAGGCTCCTTTTTCGCCGCGTCTGGTCTTCTTCTTCCCTTTTCCGTCCGCGTCGCTCATCCGCAGCGCCTCCACCGGGGAGACCTTTCCTGCCAGATGAGCCGGACGCAGACAGGAGATCAGCACAGTCATACAGGTAAAAACTGCCGCTCCCACAAAGATCACCGGATTTACAGAGACCTTTCCGCCTCCCTCCAGGACCCCGGTGAACGCCGGGACCAGTACCAGTCCTAAAAACCACCCAAGGAGCAGCCCCAGCGGAATTCCCAGCAGGCACAGGCGCGCCGCCTGTCCATAGATCAGCTTCTTCAGCTGCCGCGCCGTGGTTCCCAGAGTCTTCAGTTTTCCATAAAACTGTACGTCCGCGGTGACGCTGATCTGAAAAATATTATAAATGATCAGATAGCCTGCCAGGAACACCAGGATCATTCCCAGATACATGGGAAGGGTTTCCTGAAGGGCAGTGGCTCCCATTTCCGGAGAATAGGCAAGGTTCACGCTGTATTCCAGCCCTTCCAGTCCTGTATCCTGCAGGACCCGGTCCATATCGGAAGCAATGCTGTCATCCCGGCAGAGACTGACCTGCGCCATGTACTGTCCCAGGGTGCTGCCGGTATTGTAGGCTTTGCCCGTCATCTCATCGGCAAATTCCCGGCTGACCCAAGCCATGCTGGCATAAACGGATTCATTCCCCTCCCAGAATCCGCAGAGCGTAAACTGATAGCTGAAAGGCTCCTCCTGGGGATCCGCCAGATCTTTTTTCCACTCCAGGGTCACGGTCTGCCCTACTTCATGAGGGATTCCCAGACGGTCCAGAGTCAGAGTATCCAGCGCCGCCTCGTCTGCCTTTTGGGGCATATGTCCTGTGGTGGGTTCGGCAAAGGAATGGGAGGCATAGCTTTCGTCTGCCCACCGGATCTCTACCTGGCGTCCTGCCAGCCCGTCATTCTGGGCAATTCCCAGTACAAGGCTCTCTCCCACTTCCTCCACGTCCGGATGGGCTGCGATCTTCTCTGCGTCTGCCGGATCGATCTGTTTGAAAGATGCCTGGGCATTGTATCCTGTCTGCCGGAAGGTCATTTCGATCAGGTTCTCATTCATGCTCTGCGCCAGCGTAAACAGCGTGGTAAACATCATGGCTGTCATGACAATGGCAAGCACCGCTGCCAGATTCCTTCCCTTCTGCTTTCGGAACATCCGCCCGTTCAGCGTCCGGACCGGCTCCCATTTCCTGTTGGTTTCCTTCTTGCCTGTCCTCATCTTGCCTGCCCTCCTTCCTCGGATACAATCTTTCCATCCTCGATACGGATCACCCGGTCTGCCATGCGGGCGATTTCCGGGTTGTGGGTGATCATTACAATGGTCTGGGAAAATTCCTGTCCTGTCATCTTCAGCAGTCCGATCACGTCGTCGCTGGTCTTGCTGTCCAGGTTCCCTGTTGGCTCGTCGGCAAGAATGATGGAAGGCTTGCTGGCCAGCGCCCTTGCGATCGCCACACGCTGCTGCTGTCCTCCGGACAGGTTGTTTGGCAGGCTGTCCAGCTTTTTCTCCAGTCCCAGAAGCTTTACCACCTCCAGGATGAACTTCTGATCCGGTCTGCGCCCGTCCAGGGCAATGGGAAAGATGATATTCTCCCATACACTGAGCACAGGCACCAGATTGTAATTCTGAAATATGAATCCGATCTGCTTGCGCCGGAAGATAGTCGCCTGTTCGCTGTTCAGCCTGGAAAGCTCTGTATTTCCCACCCGGATGCTTCCCGCTGTGGGTACGTCCAGTCCCCCCAGCATGTGGAGCAGCGTGGATTTTCCAGAACCGGAAGTGCCGATGATGGCAGTAAATTTCCCCCGTTCGATTTCCAGATCCACGCCGTCCAGCGCTTTCACCATGGCTTCGCCTTTCCCATAATATTTTTTCAGTCCTGCTGCTTTTAGAATCGCTTCCATAACGTTTACCTCCTCGTACTGACTGCTGACTTTTCTGTTTTAATCTGATTTCTTATCTGGATTTAGTCTATCAGACCAAAGTCACAGCTCCGGTACAAGAAAGGTACATTTTTGTAACAAAAAA
>NHCFC00100__coassemble_2048_pt1 | contig 11617 bp, 7 predicted proteins | sample NHCFC00100__metabat2_low_PE_019 | metagenome-assembled genome bin NHCFC00100
TCGTAGACCCGGAATCCTTTACACAGACTTATGATGAATATATTGCAAAGCTTTCTACCGGACGTGTGCTGGGTATGATTGACCAGTGGTGGGACATTGCATATACGGTAAATGACGCTCTGAAACAGCAGGGATTAGATGAGAAGGGCTGCAACTATGTTCCCCTTCCGATCACCATTGAAGAAGGTATTCAGAACCAGTGGCACAACTCCGGCGGCGTTCTTAATAATGCCAGCGGTCTGGCGATTACCACAAGCTGTGAGGATGTAGAAGGCGCTCTGCAGTTCGTAGATGACCTTCTCAGCCAGGAAATTCTGGATCTGCGTTTCTGGGGTGAAAAGGGCGTTGATTACGAAGTGGACGATGACGGTCTGTATTACAGAACAGAAGAGATGAGAACTCAGGCAGCAGATACTGCTTACAAGGCTTCCCATATTTGTACCTATTCCTATTTCCCGCAGTATTCCGGAACCAGCAGAGACGGAAAGAATGCGATGCAGCCTCAGTATCAGCCTACAGAATTCTTTGACAGCTTAAGTGATAACGTGAAGAAATGCTTCGAAGCATACGGCGTACAGACTTATGTGGATATGCTGGGAACCAGCGAGGCTCCAGGTCCCTGGTATCCGATGTACTCCTTCTCTAATAACTTCACAACAAGCACTCCAGGCGGTATGGCATGGACCAAGATCGGTGAGGTAAAACATGAATATCTGCCTAAGGTAGTTATGGCTGATGATTTTGAGAGCGCATGGGACGAATACATGAAAGTATACGAAGACTGCGACCCACAGGCTTTCCTGGATGAAATGCAGGCAGAGCTTGACCGAAGAATGGAAGAAGCTGCAAAATATCAGTAAAACCAGTCGAAGGAAATCAAAGGCAACCAACGTAAAAAGATTGTTGTCATAAAAGCAGGCGGGCAGATGCTGAGCAAAACCGGCATCTGCCTGTTTTATGAAAAGGAGTGAGAATATGGCTTCAGCAGCGAAGAGAAGAAGAAAAGAGAACGTGGCGGAGGCGCCGCCGAAGATTAGCTGGAAGGAAGTTAAACGGCAGAAGGTGCTGATTTTCTGGGCAGCCATTATCGTAATCTATGGAGTGATTTTTTATTACCTGCCCCTGGGCGGTTGGATTATGGCATTTCAGGATTATAAGCCCAAAGACGGCTTGTTCCATTCTGCTTTTGTAGGATTGGCAAAATTCCAGCAGTTATTTTCAGACTCCAGTTTTCTTGAAGTTATCCGCAATACCCTGGCCATGGGTATTATTAACCTGATTTGTACCTTTATTATGGCGATTGTATTTGCCATTCTGTTAAATGAGGTACAGTCCAGAGGAGGAAAAAAGGTAGTGCAGACCATTTCTTATCTGCCCCATTTCCTGTCCTGGATTATTGTTACCGGTATCCTTCATGACGCTTTATCTGGAACTGGTATCATCAATCAGATTTTAGAGGGGCTCCATCTGGTGGACCAGCCCATTAACTTTTTTGCTCATCCCAAGTATTTCTGGCCGATTGTAGCCTTTGCCAATGTATGGAAGGAAACAGGCTGGAATGCCATTATTTATCTGGCAGCTATTACAGCCATTGACCCGTCATTGTATGAGGCAGCCAGCATGGACGGCGCAGGAAGATGGGCGCGAATCCGTCATGTGACACTGCCGGGAATTAAGCCTACTATTATGATTCTTCTTCTGATGAACGTGGGAAATGTATTAAACGCAGGCTTTGAAATCCAGTACCTTCTTGGAAACGGCCTGGTACAGAGCGTATCCCAGACCATTGATATTTACGTATTGAAATGGGGTATCAGCCAGGGGGACTATGCGATAGGTACTGCGGCAGGTATCTTTAAGAGCTTTGTCAGCATTGTGCTGATTGTCATTGCGAACCAGATTGCCAAGCGAAACGGTGAAGAAAGGCTGTTCTAGGAGGTGTGGAAAAGATGAAAGAAGTTCGTGAAAAAAGAAAAATAAAAAAATCTGTGCCGGATAAGATTTTCGTTGTATGCAACACAATCTTCATGATTGCCTTTGTGATTATCACCCTGTACCCGGTACTGAATACCCTGGCAATTTCTTTAAATGACGGTACAGACGCCCTTAGGGGAGGCATCTATCTCCTCCCCAGAAAGTGGACCATGAAAAACTATATAACCGTACTGCAGAAGAATAACCTGATTACCGGCGCATATATCACTGTGCTGCGTACGGTTTTAGGTACGGTGACCGCTTTGTTCGCAAACGCCATTCTGGCTTTTATTGTCAGCAGAAAGCGTTTCCTTTTTAAGCGTTCCCTTTCCCTGTTTTGGGTAATTACCATGTATGTAAACGGTGGTATGATTCCTGTCTTTCTGTTGTATAAGAATCTGGGACTGACCAACAGCTTCTGGGTATATGTGATTCCAGGCATGGTCAGCGCCTTTAATATGCTGGTTATCCGTACTTATATGGCGGGAATCCCGGACAGTTTAGAGGAATCTGCCCAGCTGGACGGTGCAGGTTATACTACCATATTCCTGAAGATTATCTCACCTTTGTGTAAACCGGTATATGCTACGGTAGCTCTTTTCGTAGCAGTGGGACAGTGGAACTCCTGGTTTGACGCAATGCTGTACAACCGTATGAGCCAGCAGTACACCACTTTGCAGTATGAGCTGATGAAGCTGCTCTCTTCCGTTACGAACCAGAGCGGCTCTGCGGAAGCTATGAAAAATGCGATAGGAAGCGTAACTCCTACCTCTGTACGGGCGGCGGCGACGATCCTGACCATGCTTCCTATTATCTGTCTCTATCCGTTTTTGCAGAGATATTTTGTAACAGGACTTACCATTGGCGGCGTAAAGGAATAATGCAGGTGTAAAGGAATCATACAGGAGGAAAAAACGTGACAGCAGCATTTGACACAGGAATTTACAGAAACTTACTGGAGGAATACGGATATAAGAAAGAAGAGGTTGAAAGGCGTCTGGAAGGCGCCTTTCACACTATTTTCTACGGAAGTCCAGAAGATAGATTTTATCATGAAGCCGGAGAGGATATGGCGTATGTGGAGGATACGGGAAATCATGATGTGCGGACCGAAGGGATGTCCTATGCCATGATGGTCTGTGTTCAGCTAAATAAGAAGCCAGAGTTTGACCGTCTCTGGAAGTGGGGCTGCCGGTATATGAAAATGGAAGAAGGACCGGGATATAATTACTTTGCCTGGTCCTGCGGTACAGACGGAAAACGAAACGCAGATGGTCCGGCTCCTGACGGAGAGGAATTTTTCGCCATGGCTTTGTTCTTTGCCTCCCACCGCTGGGGGGACGGCGAAGGGATTTTCAATTACAGCCGGGAAGCTAAAAACATTCTCCGGGAATGTATCCATAAAGGAGAGGAGGGCTGGCAGGGAGAACCTATGTGGAACCGTGAGAATAAGCTGATTAAGTTCATTACTTCTGTGGAATTTACAGACCCTTCCTATCACCTTCCTCATTTTTATGAGCTGTTTGCCCTTTGGGCAGATGAGGAGGACCGACCTTTCTGGAAAGCGGCGGCAAATGCCAGCCGGGCATATCTCCATCTGGCCTGCCACCCGGATACAGGTCTATCCCCGGAATACGGAGAGTATGATGGAAGACCCCATAAGGGAACCGAGGCTATCTTTGGCCGTCATGACTGGTATTACAGCGACGCCTACCGAACCATGGCGAATATCGGTCTGGATGCTCTGTGGTTTGGAAAGGATCCCTGGCAGAAGGAAATTGCCAACCGGTTCCAGAGGTTTTACTGTGTAGAGCAGAAAGAGCATTGGGACGGGGTATTTCTTACCGACGGCACCAGACTGGAGGAGAAAGCGCTTCATCCGGTGGCTGTGATTGCGGTAAACGCTCAGGCTTCTCTGGCGGCAGATGGGGAATGGTCCGGAGAGTGTCTGAAACGGTTCTGGGAAACGCCGCTTCGTAAAGGGGACAGAAGGTATTACGATAATTTCCTGTACCTGTTTGCCCTTCTGGCTCTCAGCGGACATTATCGTATCTGGTAAAGAAGGAGGCGGAGAAATTGGACACAAGCTTTATTTTAGCAGACCGGGAGGGAGCGGCAGATTTTGTCCTGGATCCTGACGCCTGTGAGGGAATCCGCCGGATTGCAGATAAAGTCCGGGAAGATGTAAGAAAGGTAACGGGAAGGCTTCCAAAGCTTGCCGAGGAAACAGGACCTGGCTTTCAGGTCCTGGCAGGCATTTTAGAGGAGAGCCGGATGCTGAAGGAGCTGGAGGAAGAAGCGGGAGATTATTTTCAGAAAATCCGGGGAAAACGGGAGTGTTATACCTTTCTGGTTTTACATGCCAAAGAAGGAGAGAAGCCTAAGCTGGTCATTGCAGGCAGCGACAAGCGAGGCTGTATTTACGGTCTTTTTCATATTTCAGAGCTTATGGGAGTTTCTCCCTGGGTAACCTTCGGGGATGCAGTGCCAAAGAAAAGGCAGTCGGTGGTTTTTACCCGGAAGGACAACCGGATTTCCAGGGAACCTTCGGTGAAGTACCGGGGATTTTTTCTGAATGACGAGTGGCCGGCGCTGGGAAATTGGACCTTTGAAAAATTCGGCGGTTTTACCTGGCAGATGTATGATATGATTTTTGAAACCTTGCTGCGGCTGAAGGGAAATTATCTGTGGCCTGCTATGTGGACTTCTTCCTTTTCCCTGGATGGTCCAGGAGAGGAAAATGCCAGGCTGGCAGACGCTTACGGCATTGTCATGAGCAATTCCCACCATGAGCCCTGCCTTCGTCACAGTGAGGAATGGGATATGGTAAAGGGAGAGGATTCGCCCTACGGAAAGGACTGGAATTACCTTACCAATAAAGAGGGCCTTCTGGAATACTGGAAGGATGGTCTGAGACAAAGAGGCAAATACGAGAATATCATAACCATTGGCATGCGGGGGGAGCGGGATTCTCTGCTGCTGGAGGAGAATGCAGGTCTGGAAAAGAATATCGGGCTTTTAAAAGATGTGATCACCCAGCAGAGAAGGCTGATCCGGGAATATGTGGAAAAAGACCGGAAAGAGGCACCTCAGCTTTTTGTTATCTACAAGGAGGTAGAGGATTATTTCTACGGAACCCAGGGAAAACAGGACGGACTGAAGGACTGGGAGGGCTTGGAAGGCGTCACCTTGATGGTCTGTGAGGATAATTACGGAAACCTGCGGCGGATGCCGGAAAAGGAGGTCAGAAACCGGAAAGGGGGCTGGGGCATTTATTATCATTTTGATTATCATGGCTCCCCGGTTTCCTATGAATGGGTGAACAGTTCCTATCTGCCGAAAATATGGGATCAGATGACCGCGGCCTATGAATTTGGAGTCCGGGACATCTGGGTGGTGAATGTGGGAGACTTAAAATTCCAGGAATATCCCTTAAGCTTTTTCATGGATCTGGCATATGATTACCAGACCTGGGGCGCGGATAATAAAAAGGCGCCGGATCAGTACCTGAAATACTGGGTGGAACGAGAATTCGGGGGCTGGCTGGAAGGAAAGGAAAAAGCTCTTCTGGAAGAGGTGATGGCAGGCTATACCAAAATCAATCATAATCGGAAGCCGGAGGCAATGGGACCCCAGGTCTACCATCCAGTGCATTTTGGGGAAACGGAAAAACTTCTTGGGGATATTCAGAACCTGGAAGAAAAACTGGATTTCTTAAAGGAGATGATGCCGGGAGAAAGGCTTGCTTCCTACTGGGAGCTGGTTTATTATCCTGCCAGGGGAAGCTTTAATGTGCAGAAGATGAATCTCTATGGAGGACTGAATCATTATTTTGCCCGGATGAGAGCCCTCTCTGCCAACACTTACGGAAAGAAGATGAAGGAATGTATTGCCATAGACAGGAGCCTGACCAAAGCGTTTCACAGCCTCTTAGAGGGGAAATGGAATCACATGGGAGATTCCCGGCATGTGGGTTTCTGTCACTGGAATGACGAGGAAAGCGGCTATCCGCTGGAAATGGTGGTGGAGCCTTCCGACGCACAGGAGCTGGCGGTTTATGTTCAGGGAGAAAGTACCTGGACCTGCGGAGGAGACTGGACCGGGAAGAAGCTTTTTATGAAACAGTTTCTGGAGGCAGGGGTGGAGCAGGCAGCCTTTGTTCTGGAAAACCGGAGGCGGGAGCCTGTGGAATTTCAGATAGAATCTCTGGTTCCCTGGATAAGTTTTTCTGAAACCAGAGGAAAGGTTCAGGAGAGAAAGGAAATCCTGGTGTCTGTGGACAAAACCAAATCCAGAGAGAAAAAAGGGCTTTTCTATGTGAAGTATGGAGCCAGGAAAATCCAAATTCAGGTGGAATGGGACTATGCCCAAATTCCTGACTGTCCAGTGGGAACCTTTTTGGAAAAGGATGGCTATGTATCCATAGATGCAGAGCATTATGCCAGGAAGCAGGATACCGCAAAGGGCAGCTTCCAGATTCTGGATGGATACGGAAAGACCCTTTCCGGGCTGAAAGTCTTTCCTTGCAGCCAGGTGTTTCAGGGACAGGACAGACCTTCTCTTTTGTACCGGGTCTATGTTCATCAGCCGGGAACCTATGAGCTGGAATTGTACTGTGCTCCGGTAAATCCCCTGTCCCAGCGCTGGGAGATAAGATGCAGTGTGAGAGTCAATGACCAGGAGGAAATGCCGGTATCCCTGCTTCCCAAGGACTTCCATGGGGGAGATCCAGGCTGCGGTCCCTGGTGTGAAATGGTTTTGGACCAGATAGTAAGGAAAAAAGTGGAGATACGCCTTCAGGCAGGAGTAAATGAAATCTGGATTTTGGGAGAAACGCCGGGCTTCCTTCTGGAAAAACTGACGGCAGTCAGAGAAGGAAAAGAGCTTCCCAATTCCTACCTGGGACCGGAGGAAACCTATAGAATTACAGAGAAAGAAATGTCCTACTAAACAAAATGAGAATATCACTGCATTTTATTGGGCAGTCAAATATTTAAGAGGAGGAGAGTGGATTATGGAAGGTCCGAAAGCACCGAAAGATCCGGAGAAGAAGAGAGCTGGGTTTTATATTATGCGGGAGAAGGAAATCTTTGGCGCACCTCAGCCGGACGGTCAGGGTGTCCAGTTTTTGTACCAGGACAGCGGAAGACTGATTAACAGCGCTCAGATTTCAGGAAATATACAGGATGAAGAAATTTTGGAATTATTGAAAACTACTGAGGGCTTCCGAAAATTGGTGCACAGTATCGGCATCCGGGCAGAGTCGGAGGTGCCGGGAGAGAAGCTGGAGTTTGTTTTCCAGATGTACGGAAAAGAGGATATTTACGGAGGAGGCACTGTTTTTTCCACAGAAGTGCCGGGAGACGGCATGGAGCAGAAAATCCTTTTGTCCCAGATTCCCTGGGGTGAAGAAGACAAAGAACCGGGACAGATTCGCTTCTGCTTTCCGAAATCTGGTCATAAAGCAATGGTCAGCGTAAAGCTTTATGTGAATGAAGGTTTTTCGGTTCCTCAGGAAGAGGAGGAAGAGCCTGCGGATTTAAGTGGTGAGGCAGCGGAAAAAATGATAAGCCGTTCTCTGGTATCTTTGGGGAATCCTTACCGGCTGAAAAAAGCCATAGAAAAAGCAAGGAAAGGGCAACCGGTGACCCTGGCTTATATTGGAGGCTCTATTACCCAGGGGGCTGGAGCGGTTCCTATTCATACAGAATGTTATGCCTGGAAATCCTATGAGGCCTTTGCCCGCCGCTTTGGCACAGGAGAGAATGTCCGTTATATAAAGGCGGGAGTGGGGGGAACCCCTTCGGAGCTGGGAATGATTCGCTTTGAGCGGGATGTTCTCAGGGACGGGGAGGAGCCGGATGTGATCGTGGTGGAGTTTGCGGTGAATGATGAAGGAGACGAGACCAAGGGTGTGTGCTATGAAAGTCTGGTACGGAAAATCTTGGCTCTGCCCTGGCATCCGGCAGTGGTGCTGCTGTTTTCTGTGTTTGCCAATGACTGTAATCTCCAGGAGCGGATGATTCCTATTGGGGAGCATTACCACCTTCCTATGGTAAGCGTTCTGGATGCAGTGTCTCCCCAATTTGGATTAAAGAAGGAAGAGGGAAGAGTTATTTCCAAGCACCAGTATTTTTACGATATGTTCCATCCCACCAATCTGGGTCACACCATTATGGCGAGGTGTCTGGAACACCTGTTTGAGAAGATAGACAAGGGTCCAGAGGGCGCAGATGACAGGGACGATCAGCTGTTGGCTCAGGAGCCGGTACTGGGAAAGGATTTTGAACAGGTTCGGCTGCTGGATAAGAAGGATCTATGTTCTCAGGGGGAAATCTCTCAGGGAAGCTTCCGGTATACAGATGAAGATTTGCAGTCTGTGGAGGTAGATCTGGACACTGTGGGAAGTCCGGAATTTCCCTATAACTGGCAGTATGACGGAACCAGGGAAAACGGAGAAATCCAGCCGTTTACCCTGAAGCTGACCTGCCGAAGCCTGGTGCTGGTGTTCAAGGATTCCGGGGAAGCAGACGCCGGAAAAGCCCAGGTCTATGTGGACGGAGTTTTCCGGCTTACAGCTGATCCTTTGATAAATGGATGGACCCATTGCAATCCTGTGATCCTTTTCCAGGAGGAAGAAGTTAAGGAGCATGTGATTGAAATAAAACCAGCCCCAGGAGAGGAGCAGAAGAAATTTACTATCCTGGGCTTTGGTTATGTGCTATAGAAGGAAGGAGCAGTATGACAAAAGCAGAAAATCCGATTTTGAAAGGGTTTTATCCGGACCCTTCGGTGTGCCGGATAGGAGAAGATTTTTATTTGGTAAATTCCAGCTTCGGCTATTTCCCGGGGATTCCCCTGTTTCACAGCAGGGACTTGTCCCACTGGGAGCAGGTGGGGAATATTCTGGACAGAAGGGAGCAGCTTCCTTTGGAAAATTGTGAGATTTCCAGAGGGATTTTTGCCCCCACGATCCGGTATCATAAGGGCTGGTTTTATGTGATTGCCACCAATGTGGACAGAGGAGGAAATTTTATTGTAAAAGCTCCATCTCCCCAGGGTCCCTGGTCCAACCCCTGCTATCTGGGAGAGCAGGCTTTGGGTATTGACCCCAGCCTGTTCTTTGAGGAAGACGGAACCTGCTATTATGTGGGCACCAGACCAAACCCAAAGGGACCGGGATATAACGGAGACTGGGAAATCTGGCTTCAGGAGCTGGATGTGGAGGCTATGAAGCTTGTGGGACAGCCAAGAAAAATCTGGAAAGGGGCTATGGCAAAACCTATTTGGCCGGAAGGCCCTCATCTGTACCGGATAGGAGCATATTATTATCTTATCCATGCAGAGGGCGGCACTGCCATGGAACACAGCGTTATGGCGGCCAGGAGCAAAAGCCTGGAGGAACCTTTTGAGGGCTGTCCCTTTAATCCCATCTTTACCCACCGCCACCTGGGAAAACAGTATCCGGTGGCATGTGCAGGACATGGGGATCTGTTTGATGACGCTCAGGGAAACTGGTATCTGGTACTGCTGGCAAGCCGTTTATCCGGCGGTTACGGCAGTATGGGAAGAGAGACCTTCCTGGCGAAAGTGGAGTGGCAGGATGGATGGCCCGCAGTGAATCCCGGAGTAGGAAAATTAGAAGAAAGGGTGGAGATTCCCCTGGAAGAATGGAGATTTCCCAAGGAAGCAGGAGAACCGGGTGTCTTTCACTTTTATGGAGAAAACCTGGATAACCGGCTGGTAAGTATCTGCGCTCCCAGGGAGGAGTTTTGTTCCTTAAAGGAGCGGCCTGGTTTTCTCCGGCTCTTTGCCGGGAAGGAAAGCCCGGAGGCCAAGGGAAGCTTTTCCTATGTGGGAGCCAGACAGGGGAGTCATAGCTTTCAGGCTTCCATATGGATGGATGCCGGATCCTTGCAGGAGGGAGAAGGCGCCGGTCTTCTTTTATACCAGAATCATGAGAATCATTTGAAAATGGAAGTAAAGGCTTTCAAGGACCAGAACCTATTCTCTGTTACTGAGGTGATACAGGGGAAAGAAAAGATCCTCTGTGAACAGCCCACAGAAGGCACTTCCCTGGAAATCATTTTAAGAGGGAAAGACCAGAAAGGTCAGGTATTCCTGGATTTCGGAAGGGGAAGGGGTTCGGCGGCAGAAGAAATTCCCCTTTGGCACTACACCACAGAAGCAGCAGGAGGCTTCGTAGGCTGTACCATTGGCATGTTCGCATCCTCTTATGGGAAAAAGAGCAGAGGATGGGCGGATTTTGGGTGGATGAGTATCAGTTGAAAATGCGGCAGACAGCGAAATGATAAAATACTGTGCATTGAAAAGAAGGGAAAGGCGCCGAGTGATCTCACCAGAAGGTGAGTTATCATAAAAAAGATAGGATATAGAAAACGGGAAATGTGTTTTAGAAGCGCATTTCCCGTTTTAAGATGAAAAGAATAAGTATGAAATAGGACAATCAGAATCGGGCATAGCTTTTATTATGAAATGATATAGGAGTAACACGATGCCGGATTCTGCACCTAAACCGAACAAGAAAGAAAGCATAAAATCCATGCAGAAAAATACAAAAGTTATGCTGAAATTAGCAGATATCCTTTGCCAGGAGCATTTACTTACTCCTGACGAAAAGTGTCGGTTTCAGGAGCTGCTGAGAAAGGATAAGATATCATGAAGCCCCGTGCAGTTTTTTATGCCCGGTGCAGTACAGAGGAAGAGAGTCAGAAAAATGCACTGGCAAAACAAGTAGAAGAAGCAGAAGAATGTATCCAGAAAAAGGGCTGGATATTGGTGGATAATTACATAGAAAGTGCTTCGGGAACTACAACAAAAGGCAGAAGCGAATATAATCGTCTTTATGAAGATCTGTTGATAGATAAGTTTGATATTCTGGTCATTAAATCCCAAGACCGGCTCATGCGTTCCACCAAAGACTGGTATCTTTTCCTGGACCGGTTAAATAAAGCCCAAAAGCAGCTATACATTTACATCGAAAGAAAATTTTATTCTGCAGATGATGGACTGATCACGGGAATTAAGGCGATCCTGGCAGAGGAATATAGCCGGGAATTAAGCAAAAAAATAAATAATGCTCACCATAACCGTCAAAAAAATGGCGGTTTGGTGATGCTGACGCATAATGCCTATGGATTCAAAAAACTGCCGGATAAAAGTATAGGAATTATCGAAGAAGAAGCAGAGGTAAAACGCAAGATTTATCGTTTATGTGCTTCCGGTTTTGGATCAAGAAGCATAGAAAAAATTTTACGAAATGAAGGGATTAGAAAAAGAAATAATAAAGCATTTTCTGCATCAGATATTCTTAGAATCATCAGAAATCCCATGAACAAAGGAACCGTTGTGATGAATCGCAGACATTACGACTTTGAGTCAAAGCGTATTATGAAAACACCGGAAGAGAAGCAATATACCTATGAAGGGAAAGTTCCTAAAACAGTATCTGAAGAATTATGGCAGGCGGCAAATGATGCGATTTCTGAAAGGACTATGGGTAGGAAAAAGGATGATTCTGTGGTTGGAAAAAATCCTGGTAAAGCGGCATTAAGCGGAAAAATATACTGTGGTCTGTGCGGAGAAACTTATTATAGAGCTTATAGAAGAAGTTATAAAGAAG
>NHCFC00100__coassemble_2076_pt1 | contig 11340 bp, 12 predicted proteins | sample NHCFC00100__metabat2_low_PE_019 | metagenome-assembled genome bin NHCFC00100
AAGGAGATACAAAATGATCCTAAATACCGGCGGACGGACCGATACCGTCCAGTACTATACCGATTGGCTGCTGCAGCGCTTTTCGGAAGGCTATGTGCTGACCCGCAACCCTATGTTTCCCAGCAAAGTCATCCGCTATGAGCTGACACCGGACAAGGTGGACTGTGTGGTCTTTTGCTCGAAAAATTATAAGCCGATCCTGCCCCGGCTCCATGAGATCACAGACCGCTTCCATACCTATTTTCACTATACCATTACTGCCTATGGCAGAGATATCGAGCCAGGTGTTCCCTCCATTGAGGAAAGTATGGAGACGCTGAAAGCCCTTTCCCGGCTGGTAGGGAAACAGCGGATTGCCTGGCGCTATGACCCTGTTCTGCTGACAAAAGAATACACCATCGGCCGCCATCTGGAGACCTTTGAGCGCATGGCTGGTGAGCTGGCTCCCTATATTGACCGCTGCATTTTCAGCTTTGTGGAAATGTATAAAAAACTGGAGGTCAATATGCCTGAGCTGATCCCTCTGTCCTGTCAGGACATGGAAGCTCTGGCGCAGGGACTGGGTTCCATTGCCCGAAAATACGGCATCTCCATACAGACCTGCGGTACAAACGGAGACTACACCCGTTACGGCATCCATGCCTCCGGCTGCATGACCCTTGACATTTTAGGAAAGGCAAACGGGATCACCTTCCGCAGCCGGAAGCACAAAGGCACTCGCCAGGGCTGCCACTGCATCGAAAGCCGGGATATCGGAGCCTATGATACCTGCTTAAACGGCTGCAAATACTGTTATGCCAACAAAAGCCCCCAGAAAGCTTTTGAAAACCGGCAGTACCATGACCCAGCGTCTCCCCTGCTCTTAGGACATGTAAAACCGGAGGATACCATCCTGCAGGGAGCACAGAAATCTTTTCTGAAAGGAGTACAAGGTGTCTGAACCAATCATAAAAACCATCCATACGCGGAGTATTTTGTCAAAATCCAATCTGCCGGTATGCGAATACTCCGTGAATCCTTACGTGGGCTGCACCCACGGCTGTAAATACTGTTATGCCTGCTTCATGAAGCGTTTTACCGGACATACCGAAGACTGGGGATCCTTTTTGGATGTGAAGATCTGGACGGAAATAAAAAATCCGGAAAAATACGCGGGAAAGGAACTGTTTATCGGTTCTGTCACAGACCCTTACCTTCCCCAGGAAGAAACTTACCAGCGTACAAGAGCCCTGCTCCTGCAGCTAAAAGGCAGCGGCGCCAAACTGAACATTGCCACCAAAAGCGATCTGATCCTGCGTGACCTGGAACTGATCCAATCCTTTCCGGATGCCCGTGTGTCCTGGTCTGTCAATACTCTGGATGAGGTTTTTCGACAGGATATGGATAAGGCAGTGTCTATTGAACGAAGGCTTGCTGCTATGGAAGCATTTCACCGCGCCGGTGTCCGCACCACCTGTTTTATTTCACCGATTTTCCCCGGCATTACCGATGTAAAATCCATTCTTTTGCGGGTAAAAGACCAGTGCAATCTGATCTGGCTGGAAAACCTGAATCTGCGGGGAGGCTATAAAGCAGTGATCCTGGATTATATCCGTGAAACCCGCCCCCAGCTGCTCCCACTGTACCGGGAAATCTACAGCAGGGGAAAACGCAGCTACTGGGAAAATCTGGACAAAGAACTAAAGGACTTTACCGCCCGTCTGGGGCTGGACTATGTAACCAACAACGACCGGATCCAGCGTCCCTTTGAGGCCCCGCCGGTTGTCGTTAACTATTTTTATCACGAACAAATCAAAAAATCTGCCAGAAAGGATGCCATGGATCCGGCAGGGCTCTGATCTGCGCCCGCCGGAACAGGCAAAAGGTAACAGCTATGCCGGAATTACCGGAAGTAGAAACCATCAGACAAGTATTGGACCCTCAGATACAGGGAAGAACTATTACGAAAGTGACCGTTCGTCGGCAGGAAGTCCTTGCGCACCCAGCCGCCAATGAATTCTGCCGCAGGGTCACCGGACAGACCTTTGCCGGTATGGAACGCCGTGGAAAATTTTTAATCGCCCGGCTCACCGACGGCAGCCGTATCCTGCTCCACCTGCGGATGACCGGCTGCCTGCTGCTGGCGCCGGCTGAGGTTCCTCAGGAAAAGCATACCCATGTTATTTTCCATTTAGAAAACGGCAGGGAACTGCGTTTTTCAGACACACGCCGGTTCGGACGTTTCTGGCTGCTGGGAAAAGAAGAATCCGATACTTACAGCGGGATCGAACAATTAGGTCCTGACCCCTTTGATCCCTGTTTCTCCGCTCAATATCTGCGTACCGCTTTCGCAAAGCGAAAAAAGAAGATCAAAGAATGCCTGCTGGATCAGCGGATGATCGCCGGAATCGGGAATATTTATTCGGATGAGATCCTCTTTGCTGCCGGGATCTGTCCTTCCCGCCCTGCCAATACACTGACAGACGATGAATGGGAACGCCTCACAGCCGCCATCCCGGAACGGTTATCCTATTTTATCGAAAAAAACAGGATCACGCCGGAGGAATACCTGGAAACCAAAGGGCAGGATTACCGCAATACACCGTTTCTGCAGGTTTATAGTCAGGAGGGAAAGCCCTGCCCTGTCTGCAAAGAACCTCTCTGCAAAAGAATCATCGGCGGCAGAAGCAGCGTTTACTGCCCCAAATGTCAAAAGAATCCATAGAAAATGGACGCAGGCAAAGCAGTCATCCAATGGCTGATCAGCCAGGCAGCCCAGCAGGAAATCTCCAAGATCTATCTGGAAACTTCCCAGGCAGGCAGATACCTGTATCAAAAAGCTGGCTTTGTTCCCATGGAGGATAGGATGCAGCTGCCTGCTCCTGAAAAAGACTGACAAACGATGCAAAGAAAGGATCAAAGAATGCAAAATGCCAATGAATTGTACCAGACCCTCCTGGCTTCCCTGGGCAAGCCCCGCTGGTGGTCTGAGGATCCCTTTACCGTCATGTTCCAGGCGGTGCTGGTGCAGAATACAGCCTGGCGCAGTGTGGAAAAAACCTGTGAAGCCATAGGAGACAAACTGACTCCCCAGACCATCGGCGCCATGTCCCTGGAAGAACTGGAACTGCTCATCCGTCCCTGCGGTTTCTGCAAAGCAAAAGCCCGCACCATCCAGGCACTTATCCTGTGGTTTGGGCAGTATGATTTTTCTGCCCGGACAGTGGAGGCGATACCGGCGTTCCGGCTGCGCAGGGAACTGCTTTCCATCCGGGGTATCGGCGCGGAAACAGCAGATGTGATTCTGGTCTATGCTTTTTATAAACCCTCTTTTATCATTGATGCGTATACCCGGCGGCTGCTTTCGCGGCTTGGCTGCGGATTTTCCGATGATGCGTCTGTCCGGCAGTTTTTTGAAGATACCCTGCCCAAAGATGCCCGGGTCTATGGCTGGTATCACTGGCTCATCCTGGAGCACTGCATTTCCACCTGCAAAAAAGTTCCCCTGTGTTCCGGCTGTCCTTTAAAAGACAGCTGCAGACACTCTTTATCCCAGGAACAGCCCTAGCCTGGCAGCGGTCAAAGAAAGGACCTCCCTTAAAAGCCCAAACACGGCAGTACGGAAAAACGCTCCGGAGCAGATCTTCCTTTAAAGGAAAGGCTCTGCTCCGGAGCGTTTTTCGTTTTATGAAATTGTTTTACTGCTGTTCCTTTCTTTTTTGCTTATCTTTTTTCCCTCCCGGAAGAAAAAGGCTTAATAAAAGAGAAATCACAAAAACACCTGCCACTGCGTTCCCATTAAAAATATCTCCTACTTCACTTGGAAAAGCAGCGAAGAAATTTCCGGAGGTCTGTGTCAGTCCTACCCCGATACAGAACGCCAGAGAAACAATAATCATGGTACGGTCGTCAAATACACATTCCTTCAGCATCTTGATCCCCTCATACATGATAGATCCAAACATCATAACTGTACAGCCTCCCAGCACTGCCTGAGGAAGGGACTGGAAAAATGCCCCCAGAGGCGGGAACAGGGACGCTAAAATCAGGATCAGCGCTCCTATAAAAATCGTAAAGCGGTTAATCACCTGTGTCATGGTCACAAGCCCCACATTCTGGCTGAAAGAAGTCAGCGGCGGACAGCCAAAGCAGCCTGAAATGGTACTGGAAAATCCGTCTACTGCAAGAGAGCCCTGCAGTTCCTCCATCTTGATATCTCTGCCCAGCGCGCCTGTGCAAACTGCTGTAGTAGCGCCAGTGGTCTCTGCCGCAGACACTAAAAAGACAATCGCAATAGTGAAAAAGGCACCCAGATCAAAGACCGGCTTATGGCTTGTAAAAAATACCAGCTGGGGCAGGCTGAAGAATCCCACTTCGCCGATCGTCTTGGAAATACCGGAAAAGTCCACCATCGGCGCAATGCCTGTCACGGTAAAGACCACAGCCAGCAGATAGCCGAAAATCAGCCCTACCAGAATATTGAGATTCTTATAAACACCCTTTAACAGGTAACGGGATACCAGACACACCACCAGGGTAAATACTCCGGTCAGCAGATGATACCATGCGCCGAAATCTTCCACTCCGCTGCCGCCGCCCCAGGAGTCCATTCCCACTGACAGCAGGGACAGTCCAATAGCAATGACCACGCAGGCAGAAACCACCGGTGTCAGGAATCGCTTCCAGTATCTGGCGCTGAGTCCCACCAAACCTTCAAAAATACCGCCCAGGATCACGGCTCCCACCATGCCCTCATAGCCCAGTTCCGGATTGGTGCAGATGATCAGCAGGCTTCCCAGGAAGGTAAAGCTTACTCCCATAACAATGGGCAGTCTCGATCCGATCTTCCAGATGGGATACAGCTGCATACAGGTTCCTATCCCGGCAACAAACATGGCACTCTGTAAAAGCTGGGTGATCTCTGCGGAAGTCAGATGCTCTCCTGTGCTCCTTACGAGAGCTGCGCTGCACACGATCAGCACCGGCGCCAGATTGGATACAAACATGGCAAGCACATGCTGCAGTCCAAAGGGAATCGCCTTTTTCAGCGGGACTCTGCCGTTTAATTTATAGACATTTTCCACACTGACGGAGGTGACATTTTCTTCTTTGCTTACTTTTGAATCCATTTTTTCTCTCCTTCTATGTAATAAGTCTTCTCTATTCTACACCCCTTCTGCAGTTTCCTCAACAAAAAAATACGTCCCCGGAGTATTTCCTTCCGCAGGACGTATTTCCCTCGTACTTATTTGCTTTTCACCCTATCTGCAAACTGTTCCGCTGCTTTTGCGCTGTTCACCAGCGCTGCCCCTTTCCATTCCATATGAGGGTACTGTTTTTTCAGATTTCTTGCTGCATGTTCCACTCCGCTGCCTCCGGAGGTTGCAAATACTGCCGCTTCCTTTCCGGAAAAGTCATAGCTTTCCAAAAAGGTATTGATGATCGTGGGAGCCAGATTCCACCAGATAGGAAATCCTATAAGGATTTTGTCATAATCCTCCATCCCCTCTGCCCTTTCCCGGATTTCGGGACGGGAAGCAGGATCGTTCATTTCCACACTGCTGCGGCTTTTGGCGTTCATCCAGTTCAGATCCTGGTCTGTATACGGAACTGCCGGTACGATTTCATACAGATCTGCTCCTGTGCTCTTTGCCAGTCTCTCTGCCGCCCTGGCTGTTACACCGCTTGCTGAGAAATATGCGATTAATGTTTTGTTCATACTTTCCTCTCCTCTCTGCGGATTTTCCTTGCTAATCCGAATCCGCTCTAAATTGAAATCCATACGGTTCTGCCCATGATAGTCTCTCATTTTCTAACTCTTTTTTCATTCCTTTGAAATCCGGCTCCTTTGTTAATGCCTCTTTTTTATCTTTACGTTTTCTTGTCTTTCTTTTGCCGATGCTTCTGAGAAACTTCAGAAGCTTTCTTCTGATTCGTGAATATCCGTTCTTTTTCTTCCAGATTTTTCCGTATTTGATAACGCAGATAATCCAGGGATTCCAGTTTCTTTTCCTGAAAATGGATCTCATCCAGTGCAGCATCCCTTTTTTCCTTTAAAATGCGCATGCGTTCCGCTGCCGTTTCCTCTCCCGCAAGATACAGCTCCATATACTCCCGGATCTCTTTCTGATCAAATCCGGTCTGATGAAGGGTCATGATCATTCCAAGGCGTTCCAGGTCCTGATCGTCATACTGCCAGGCTCCCATTCCCGTTTTCACTTCCCCGCACAGATTCCAGTTCTCATACTCCTGAAGGATTTTCAGGGGAATCTGATACCGTTCACTTGCTTCTTCCTTTGTCATAAGCATCACCTCTTTTTCCGCACAAGGGAAAGGCTGTTTGTATTTGCCAGGTTCAAAAAAATAGATGCCCTTCCGGACATCTATACTATAACATCTGTCTCACACACTGTCTAATACCTGTTCTGATGATCAAGAAATGCTTTGAAAGTATTTCTTGGTCCTCTCCAAGAAACGATATGCCGGTTTGGATAACATCTGGTTCTTCCTCCATACCAGGACCGTCCCGGTCTCCACAGGCGGCGCCAGGGGCACAAAGCTCAGGTTTTCGTATCTGGTATCCAGCTGGAAGCAGAGCGCGGCGCCAATCCCGTTCTCCACCAGGGTAGCCGCATTGTTGAGCAGATTATACGTTCCCACAATCTGCAGCTGCTCAAAGTAATCTCCAAACCAGCCCTCCAGCTCATTTTTTACCAGCAGACGCTTTACCATCAGAATCGGGATCTGGACCAGATCCTCCGGAACTACCTGTTCTTTTTCTGCAAGTGGGGAATCTGACCGTACAAGAATTCCCCAGCGCTCTTTTCGCTTCAGCCGCATAAAATTATATTTCGAAATATCTACCGGCTCTGAGAGGATCCCCAGATCCGCCAGCCCCTTGTCCAGCCGTTCCTTAATATCATCGGCATTGGCAGTATAAAGATCGAACTGTACCAGCGGGTATTCCTTCTGAAAGGACGTGATGACCTTTGCCAGATCATGGACGCTTCTCGTCTCTCCGCTGCCGATAAAAATCTCCCCGGACAGAGTCTCTTCTCCTTTGGAAGAAAACTCTTTCTGTGTCCGGTCTGCCAGCGTCACGATATCCTGCGCCCGTTTCTTTAAAAGCATACCGTCTTCGGTCAGATAAATATTGTGCTTGCTCCTTTGAAAAAGTTTGGTGCCAAGCTCTTCCTCCAGCTGCATCAGCTGCCTGGAAAGCGTGGGCTGTGTGATATGCAGAAGCTCTGCGGCTCTGGTAATGTTTTCCTCGCGCGCTACCATCAAAAAATACCGCAATACCCGTATCTCCACTGTTATCACCTGCCGTTCTTTTATTATGGTGTTCTTCGTTTTGAATTAAGTATACCTGATTCGGAGGAAATTGGCAACGCTGTCTGAAAAACACGCGGTCTAAAAGACAAGTGTCTGGAAAACAGCCGGAAGGTATGTACCGGCTGCCTGTTCCGGCGAAAGTATTCTTCTTTTCGTTTTCTGATACGTTTCTTCTTTTTGTTCTTTCCCAAGCAGGACGTAAAAATGTTCAAAAAGAGATTGGCCAAAAATTTACAGTAATAGTTGCAAAGTATGTGGATTTAAGGTATTGTAAAGATAAAGAAACCGCGGAAATGCTGCCCCAAAGGAGTGGTCAGATGATTGAAGAGGCAAGACAAATTGCTGAGAAATATCTGTCAAAAAAAGGTTATCTGCATTCTCAGAGAGTTGCACAGTATACAGAAGAAAACCCCATGATCCCGGAGGAACTGAAAGAACAGTGCGCAGCCCTTGCATGGATCCATGATGTGTGGGAGGATTCCGGATGCGGCACAGAAGAAATTCGTGCTCTTGATCCTCAAAAACGGCTGCTCCGTTCTTTAAATCTTATTACTCACGGGAAAAACGAAGAAACTTATGAAGAGTATATCCGTACCATCAAAGCCATGCAGAAAACCTATCCGGAGGTCTGGTGGGTGAAAGTTGCAGATATGAAGGATCATCTGACCCAAAGAGAAACGCTCACACCTCGGCTGCAGGACAAATATGCCCGGGCTCTGGCAATTTTGCTGTAAATGTTCTGCAAACAGAGGTATGGAAAAGATGCTGAAAAAAAAGCCGGAAGGGAACCACTACTTCCCCGCCCCGGCGAATTGCAAAACTATTGAAAATAGCTCGTCGACTTTTCCAGGGTCAGGACGGGCTATTTTTTATGGGTATATGTCAGTATCGCAACTATAAGTAGCGCAACAGAAACTATTAGTTGTAATTCTTCATATGTACTCATAGGCACCACCTCCGACAGGCTCGGAACGGGTGCAGCTCGTCCCCCGGCTCACCAGGTAAGTATATTATATTGTCATGGTACAGTTTATGGGGTAACAAAACGTTACCTCGTCGATTCAGTATCTTTTCTGTACCTTGATGTTACTATTAGTCACATCAGGATTTTGAACATCTTCTTTACACTGTATTATTCGGAAAATATCTGATAATTTCAAGAAACCCTCCAGAGACCGAAAGCTCCGTCCTTTCTTTGAGGACAGGATTACAGCATGGAATTGAATGGGAATGGAGCCAGAAGTTTTCAGCGAATCTGGACACTTTCCACAGAGAGGGCTGCCCTGTGGGAGGAAATGAAACGAGAATATGAAGAGACACTGCAAAGAATAGGGAAAGAAATGTAAAAAAAACAGACCAACACGGATCCGGTCTGTAAAAAACTATAGTTCCATTTTAGTTCCACCAGCCATTGAAAAGCCAGCATTTACCTTTAAGGCATATAATAAGCAGATAACGGGAATCGAACCCGCCTCTCCAGCTTGGGAAGCTAGCGTTCTACCGATGAACTATATCTGCATAGTTATTTTTATAAAAGCTGAAAATGGGACTTGAACCCACGACCCCTTCATTACGAGTGAAGTGCTCTACCAACTGAGCTATTTCAGCTTGTTGCTCACAACTAAGTATTCTACCCGATTTTTCTTTTTCAGTCAAGAGACTTTTGTACTTTTTCTGTCTTTTCTATTCATTTTCTAACTGTCGGAGCATGAGAATGGACTTTTTTCCCTCACAGCATAAAAAGCCGCCCTATCCGGCAGTTTTCCGGGGTTCGACGGATTGCCCGGATCTGCTGTATGAGGCGGCTTTGCTGTTCTTTATGTACCATTTGGGATTTTCATATATTTGTCTGTAATCTTCCTTTTCACAGCAATTTTTCAACGATAGAAAAACATCAGCTTTTCTTTATAAATTCGTTGCCGCATTTTGGACAGCGGATGCTGACTTTTCCCTTTCCCCTGGGAATGCGGATCTTCTGTTTGCACTGGGGGCAGGAATAGATGTGGAACTCTTTTCTCTGCTGCTGGATGTATTTTTTCTGTCCGAAGAAATGCCGGACTTTGTTTTCGATTGCCAGGTACTTTTGGTTTTCTGCATAACGCTTGCTGATATTCCTGGAAAACATGCGGATGTAAATCAGTATAATCAGTAAAAATTCCCAGGAAGTAAGTACCACACTGAAATACCCGTTTCTTACAAAAAGATTGAGCACTGCGCAGACCAGCAGCACAATAACCAAAAACATATTCAGCCGGTCTGTCCCGTATCTTCCTGCCATAAATTTTGCAAATTTCTCTTTCATAATGCTCTGCCGCCATTCCTTTCCAATAATTGATAGATCCGTGCCGCAAACGCTCTGGCGCCTTCCAGATCCTTTGCATCGGGATGAAGCAGCGCCCGGTCGAAATTCTGGATCATGGCATCTATCTGCCCTGCATTCTTCGGTGTTCTCATCGCCGCATACTTTTCTCTCACTGCCATAGGCATCTTTCCCTGGCAGAGATAAGCGCCCAGATACTCGTTGTCTGCATCAAGAAATGCACGGACATTTCCCACGATCTTTTTATAATAATCCGGACTTTCTCCCATGCCGCAGGTGCCGAACAGAGCAACCTTCTTTCCCTGCAGGCTCTCCAGGCAGTCCAGGACTTCTGTGCTGGCTGTGCCTCTGTCTGTCCAGAAGCCTATAAAATAAAGGTCTCCTGTCCCATAATCCTGCTGCCCGTCCAGACTCCGGATGTCCTTATCCATACCCGGAACTGCTTCAAAAATCGCCTGTGCCAGCTTTTCCGTATTGCCGGTGCGGCTTTTATACAACACCTGTGTTTTCATTCCGTATGCTCATTCCCTTCTGTGGTCGTTTTCTTTTACGTCTATTCTATCACGGCTGCCACAGAAATAACATTTCTTGATTCTTAAAAATTATAAAGAGTATATAAACTCCCGGGATCCCGGAGCGTTTTCCTGCTGATTTACTGCCGGATATGCACATCCAGCTGCGGGTAAGGAAGCTCGATGCCTTCCGCATCAAAGGTCAGCTTGATCTGCTCGTTCATTCTCCATTTTGCCGGCCAGTATTCCTCTGTCTTTACCCAGGCACGCATACCCAGGACCACTCCGTCCGCTGCCAGCTGGTCTACAAAGACCTGCATTTCCTCATCGGAACGGATGCTTTCATCTGCGTGCATCAGCCTGTTCAGGATCTCCTTTGCTTTCAGCAGATCAGACTGATAGGAAATCGTTACCTTAATCTCCAGTTTTCTTCTGTCCTGAGAGGTAACATTGGTAATGCTGGAGCTGGTCAGTGTACCGTTGGGCACAGTGATCCTTCGGTTGTCCACAGTGGAAAGGGTCGTATAAAACAAATCGACTTTTACCACGGTTCCTTCCTGCTGGTTGGTACTCTCAATAATGTAGTCTCCCACCACAAAGGGCTTTAAGATCAGGATGATGACACCACCTGCCAGGTTGGAGAGTCCTCCCTGCAGCGCCAGACCTACAGCCACACCTCCGGATGCCAGAAGTGCTGCTATGGAAGATTCCTTCACACCAAAACTGGTGGCAATGGTGACGATCAAAAGAAAATAGAGCCCTGCCTTTACAAAAGAGGTCACAAACTGTGTCACTCCTGTATCTGCATTTGCTCTGTTCATGGATTTTGCGATCAGCCTGCAAAGTTTATGGATCAGCTTGCTGGCAATGATATAAACAAGGATTGCCAGCAGGACCCTGCCTGCAAAGCCGGCGATCACAGGAAGCTGTTTTTCCCAGAAATTCCAGGTAAAATAATGTTTGAAAAACGCTTCCAGGCTTTCAAATTCAATGGCTTCTGCAATATCTGTTGTCATAACTCCACCTTTACTTTAATCTTTATATGGACAGGAGGCAGAAACTGCCTCCTGTCCTGGATTTCTTTTATCCGCAGACATTTTCCTTAATGAACTGCCTGCTGTTTTTATTTCTTGTTCTTCTTTCCTCCGGTTTTCTTTTTCGCCGATTCAGTACCTTCGTTTTTCTTTCCCTCTG